>FSTE01000085.1_pt1 | contig 37495 bp, 23 predicted proteins | sample 1637071 | NCBI WGS metagenome assembly FSTE01 (sample SAMEA3914818, study PRJEB12502) | metagenome | biome: forest; material: soil | place: Canada | collected 2010-06-26 | depth 0.1 m
ACCATCGCGGCGAGCCTCACCAAGATCGCCAACGACATCCGCCTGCTCGGCTCGGGGCCGCGCAGCGGGCTGGGCGAGATTCGGCTGCCCACCACGCAGCCGGGTTCGTCGATCATGCCGGGCAAGGTGAATCCCGTGATGAGCGAGATGCTTGTGCAGGTGTGCATTTATACGCAGGGCTTGTCGCAGATGGTCGTGATATGCGGGCGAGACGGACACTTTGAACTCAACGTCACGATTCCGCTCATCGCGTATTCGCTGCATGAGGCGATTCATGTGCTCGCCAACGGGGCGCGGCAGTTTGCCGATGCGTGTGTCGAGGGCATCGAAGCCGACGAGGCGCGCTGCCGTGAACTGGTTGACCGTTCGCTCATGCTCGTGACCGCGCTCAATCCGCACATCGGCTACGATGCGGCCGCCGTCGTGGCGAAGGAGGCGCTAGCCACGGGGAAAACGCTCAGAGAAGTAGTGCTTGCGAAAGGTTTGATGACCGCTGCCGACTTGGACCGGGCGCTTGAGCCGCTCAGCATGACGCGACCGGGTGAAAGCTCGCTGGCAGGCGGCGGTTAAAGGCCATGATCCACCAAGTCACTCTCTCCATCGAATCACGCGGACCTGGCACGCATGAGATCACTGAGGCCATCGCGCGCGAAGTGACGCGCAGTGACCTGAAGACCGGCGTGGTCACGGTGTTTTGCCAGCACACGAGTTGCTCGCTCGTCATCATGGAAAACGCCGATCCGACGGCGCGGCGTGATTTGGAGGCGTGGCTTGACCGGCTGGTGCCTGAGAACGATCCGCACTTTGAGCATACCCTCGAAGGAGCGGACGACATGCCGAGTCACATCAAGATGGCTCTCACGCGCACGAGTGAGAGCGTGCCGTTTTCAGAAGGCCGGCTCCTGCTGGGGACGTGGCAGGGGATTTTTCTGTGGGAACATCGCCGCCACTCGCACACGCGGCGCGTGGTGGTGACGGTGATGAGGGAGTAGTCGTGCGCGAGCTGGTTGGTTACCAGTTGTCCGAGCGGAAAGGAATTGCGGGCAGGCTCGCGGTGTTGTGAAGCGTGGCGTCGGGCGCGTTGTGCCACGCATAGCGCACGGCGACGGGTGCTGAAACGGCGGTGGATTTGACGAGCACGCTTTGGCCGTCCGCCTCGATGCGTGCGTCGGAGGGGTGGAAGACACGGTCGGTGCCGGCGAGTTCGAAGCCGAGCACGGCGGCGGGAGCGGCCGGGTTGGTATTTTCCAAAGGAGCGGAGGCTTTTTTAAATTTCACGCGCACGAGCGGAGCGGCGGTCTTGAAATCGGCGGAGGCGAAGAGGGGACCGGAATCGACCAGGTCTTTTTGTCCATAGGTGCGGGCGAGGGCGATGCGCGCTAGACGGCGTCCGGCTTCTTGTTTGTTGGCGGGATGGATGTTGGTTACGTCGCCGATGTCGATGGTCACGGCCATGCCGGTGTTGGGCACGGCCAGCGTTTGTGTCTGGGCTTCACGAAGGAAGGCCCAGTCGGTGCCTTGCGGATCGTCGGCCTGGTAGTTGGCGAGCTGGGCGAAATAAAAAGGGAAGTCTCCCTGCGCCCATTCGCGTCTCCATTGGGCGATAAGCCCGGAGAAGAGGACGCGATATTCAGAGGCGTGGGAAACGTTGGCCTCGCCCTGATACCAGATGGCGCCGCGCACTGCGTAGGGCACGAGGGGATGAAGCATGGCGTTGTATTCGACCATGGGCGTGTAGGGATGGCCGGGGCCGACGGGCTGGCGGGGGGAGGGGGTAGTGAATTTTTCTCCGGCGGTTTTGGCGGCGGCCTCGGCCTGTTTCCAGGCTTCGGTATCGGCGCGATATTTGGCGAGGGTGACGGGCCACTCGGCGGCGATCTTGGCCATGCGGTCGAAGACGAACTGGAACGCAGGGTCGGATTTGAGCGCGGCTTCGCTCATCCATGACTCGACGGGGGTGCCGCCGTAGGAGCTGTTGACGAGGCCGACGGGGACGTTGAGCTTTTGCTGAAGCTCGCGGGCAAAGTAGTAGGCGACGGCTGAAAAATCCCGAACGGTCGCCGGCGAGCAGACCTCCCAAGTGCCCTTAAGCGTGTCGGAGGGAGAGGATGCCGAGGCTTTCTCCACACCGAAGTGGCGGATGAGAGGATGATCGGCGTCGGCGATTTCCTGCTTTGCGTTGCCGGCCCATTTTACGAAGTAGGCCATGTTGGACTGGCCGGAGCAGAGCCAGACTTCGCCGACGAGAACGTCGGTGAGGGTAATGGTATTTTTGCCAGCGACGACGAAATTGGCGGGCGTGGCGGAGGCGGTGAGCGGCGTGAGATCGACGCGCCAGCGACCGTTGGCGGCGGCTTTGGTGGAGAGCGTCTGAGCACCGAAGGTCACGGTGACCGCCTCGCCGGGAGAGGCCTTGCCCCAGACGGGAACGGGACGGCCTTGCTGTAGGACGGCGTGGTCGGTGAAAGGAGGCGCGATGGTGACGTTGGCGGCGACCGGAGTATTTAACGCGAGCGCGCAAAGAGACGCGAAGAGCGCGAAGGGTCGGAGTGAGGGCATGATGGAGGGAGCAGGTGTTACCACTCAAACACGACGGCCATGGCGGTGGCGCGATCCTCGACGAGACGGGCGTAGGCGGCGGCGGCGTCGGCAGGTTTGAAGCGGTGGGTGACGAGATCGGAGACCTGCATCTGGCGGCGGCCGAGGTAGGTCATGAAGAGATCGGCCATGTGGTTGCGCGTCCACCAGGCGTGTTGGTTGGCGGTCTTCGGCGGATTGTTGTCGTGCGCGCCGATGAGGCGAAGGCCGCGGCTGATGAGGTCGCCGGTGATGTGCTGCTGGGTGGGGCTACCGGCGTCGCCAAGGAGAACGACTTTGCCGAGGTCGCGGGCAAGGGTGAGCGCGGAGGCGAGGACGGCGGGATGCCCGGTGATATCATAAACGACATCGGCGAGACGTTCGCCGGTGGCGGCGAGAATGTCGGCGCGAACATCGGCGACGGGTTTTTGCAGGAGGACGGTGGCGCCGTGGGCGCGGGCGAATTCGAGGCGCTTGGGAGCGGTGTCGATGGCGATGATCTCGCGCGCGCCCGAGAGGCGGGCGAATTGCACGGCGAGTTGTCCGAGCAGGCCGAGGCCGATGATGACAACGGCGTCGCCCAGCTCGTGTTCGGCGCGGCGGATGCCGTTTTGCACGATGCAGGCGATGCCGAACCATACGGCTTCGTCGTCGGAGACGTTGTCGGGAATGGCGACGAGCTCGGTCTCGCGGGCGATGACGAAACGCTGGTGGGCGGTGCGGCTGGCGACGCGGTCGCCGGCCTTGAAGAGGGTGACGCCGGGGCCGGTCTGCGTGACGACGCCCGCGTTGCTGTAGCCGGGATAGAAGGGAAATTTCACCCATTGGTCCCAGTGACTGCCGGGCTCGAAGCGCCGGCCGAGGCAGGTGAGCTCGGTGCCGGTGCTGATGAGCGTGCGGCGCGTCTCGATGAGGACCTCGCCGGCGGCGGGAGTGGGCACGGGCAGGTCGTGCAGTTCGACGAGATTGGCGCCGGTGAAGGCGATGGCGGTGTTTTTCATGAGGGGACGATCAGAGTGTTTCGGGTTTGAGAGGGGCGGAAAGGCTGAGCGGGCCGTGTGGCGAGACGGCGTGCAACGTAAGGGTGTTTGCGTCGCGCATGGATTCGGCGGGGAAAGCCGCGGGTGTGCCGGCGGGTTGCAGGGCGAGCGTGAAGCCGATGGCAAATGCCGACACGGCGGCGGGCTCGAGCGTGAGCGGGGCGCCGTCGTCGATCACGGCGCGCAGGAGGGCTTCGTCGTGATGCTGTCCGGCACGCCAGGAAACCGTGTGGCCGTCGAATATTCCGAACGCGGGACGGACGACTGCCTGCCAGGGGCCGCAAGCGAGAGTGAAGACGCCGGGCGTGGTTTCGCGGATGGTGGCGCCGGGACCGCGGAGCTGGATGGATAGGTGCAGGTCGGAGAGGCGAAAAACGCCGTCGGCGGGACGGTCGAGCACGTCGTGGAAATCACCGCGCTCCGTCACCAGCGAAGCGAGCGCGAGCAGCGAGCGGCCTTCCTGGTGGACGCGGAGCGCGCCGGAGCAAAAATCGCGGTCGCCGTCGTGGCGGATGCTGGCGCGGAGAACGGCGAGCGTGTCGCCCACCCGCCAAAAGCCCAGGAGCGGGCGGCGCTGTGTCCACAGATTTTCGTAGTTGGCGGAGCCGAGGCAGGCGTCGGGACCGAACCAGCGGGAGGCGGTGCGCTCGCGCTTTGGTTCGGTTTCAGAAAACACGTAGCGGCGGCGGGTGAACGATTCTGCGGGCCGGTCGAGGAGGGCACGCCGGAGATTGCGAGGGCAGGGATGCGGCGGAATGGGAGGGGAAGGAGCGTTGGAGAGCAGGGCGCCGGCGGTGGAAGGGACAGGCGATTGAAAGAGGGAGATGTCGAGGCGCTCCTCCAGATCGCGCACGGTGCCGGTAGAGAGGACGTCGGCGTAGGTGCGGCTGAGAGGACCGCAGAGTTGTCCGGTGGGAAGATGAAGGGCGGCGACGAGGTCGTCCCAGCAAAGGTGAAGGACGGCGGTGGCGGCGTCGCGGAGGGCGGGGGAGCGCAATGTGAGCAGGGCACGCTCGGCTTCGTGGAGCACGATGAACGTATAAGGCGGGCTGGAATACTCGGTGAAGCCGCCGTTGGCGTCGACATAGGCGATGAAGCGTTCGAGGCGGGCGAGGGCGTAGTCGCGCAGGAAGGCGTCATCGAGCAACTCGCCGGCCGCGCCGCAGACGACGGCGCCCTTGAAGCAGATGTTGGTGTAGCCGGGACCAACGTTGCGGCGGTAGATGGAACGGGCGGCGGCATGCAGGGAGCGCCGGACGGCGGCGAGATGTGCGGGCGGGAGGTGGTTGCCGAAGAGGCCGAGCAAGTTGGCGAGGCGGACACCGCAGAAGTCGGCCCAGTTCCAGTCGGGCGGGCTCATCGCGACAAGGGGTTCTTCGAGCAACCAGGGCCAGATGCCGTAGGTGGGATTTGTCGGGTCGAGGTCCTGCAGCGGGAGCACGCGATCGAGGATGGTGAGGGCGCGCGAGACAGAGGCGGGAGAGTTTTCCTCGAAGAGGGCCAAAGCATAATCGAGGGCGACGCGCACTTCGTGGACGGCAGTGCCGGCGGGGACGCGAGTGTGATAGCCGGGTCCTTTCCATATCGTCACCGGCAGGCCGGCGGCTGCGTCGAACAACGACTCCATGGTGTGGAGATAGGAGGCGAGGGCGGGGCGCATCGGATAGTCTGGAGCTGAGAGTTGAGAGCTGAGAGACGGAATCGGCGAACCCGCGAGGGCGTTCGGGTCGCTATCTCAGCGGGCGGCTTGGGCGAGGGCGCGGCGCGATGGCTTGAGGGCTTCGGCCACCATGCGGACGGGGGCGGTCCAGATGGTGTCCTGACGGTCTGCGAGCCATTCCACGAGGCGAGTGTGCTCGTCTTCTTCGATGCAGAGCTTGTGATCGCGGGGACCGACGCCGTGCATGGTGAGAATGAGCCAGCCGCCGCGCAGACACATGCGTTCGATTTCGGTGCGGAGTTCCTCGAAGGTGGCTTGGTCGGCGCCGCGGGTGCCGAGGTTAAACCAGTTGATTTTTTTCAGGTCGACGGGTTTTCGGGTGTGCTCACCGCGGACGGCGACGAAAAACTCCGGGGCGAGTTTTTCCACGGTGCTGGCGGTCGCGCCGGAACCGATGATGTTGTGATGACAGGTGTTTCCGAAGGAACGCACGGTGCGGCCGTCGACGAGGGTGAGGATGTTGTTGGCGAGGCGAACTTCGTCGCTCCAGCGGCGGGCGCTGTAGTGGCGGAGGTTATACGCCTCGTCTAGCCAGGTCTGGTCGTGGCAGGGATGGAAGACGGAGTGGTTGCCCAGCTCGTGGCCCTGAGTGGCGACTTCACGCCAGGATTCCGCGTTGTCAAAAAACCCCTGGCTGCACGGGACGTAAAAAGTGCCGTGCAGGCCGTGCTCTTCGAGGAGCGGGGCAACGCTCTCGAAATGGCAGGGCAACGCGTCGTCGTAGGTCAGCGAGACGATGCAGCGGGGTTCGGCGGGGGAGTTCACGGCTGGTGGCTACGGGATTTAAGGACGGGGCCTGTCATGACGTCGCCCCAGAAGCTGGTAGCGCCATCAAGCATCACGACGATGGTCTTGTTCCCGTTATAGGGCCAATATGCGGCTTCGGTGCCGAGAGTCGCTTCAGCGAAGGGTATGGGGGTCAGACTATAAATGCCATACCAGCCGACGGCTATATACGGAGCAGCGGCAGGACTGGGAACGCTTTGAAGGCGATCAAAATTAGTGTATTTAAGCGAAGTGCCGGGGATGCTAGCGCCTTGAGAGAAGAGCTGTCGGTTAAAGGCTATCGTATAGTTTATTCCGTCAGCGTTAGCGATGAGTTCGGGCCGCTCATCGTTGACAACAGTCGATACAAAATCGTCAGCGACTTCCCTCATGTTGGCGGTGGTAAGTTGCTTCAGTTGGGTGCTTTTCAGGTATGGCCATGCGCGGCCCCAGAAGGTATTGGTGATGCTGGTCTCTTGGCCGGCGGGCATTCTGCCGGAAGCATATCCCCAGCTATTGATCATGCCTTTGTTTTCTGCGGCGCATAGGAGCATAGCTTGGCCAAGGCCGCGCATGGCTGAGAGATCCTGGGTTGCGTGGGCGGCTTTTCGGACGCGTCCGAGGACGGGAAAGAGGATGGCGGCGAGGACGCCGATGATCGCGATCACGGTGAGGAGCTCCAGCAGGGTGAAACCATGGCGCGAGGAATGGGCGAAGCCGGGATGGCTGCGGGGTAGGGGCATGACGGCACCATCGGACAAGGAGCGTGGCTTCGCCAGCTACGGGTTGTTTGACAGTCAAGCGCAGCGGGGCTCCACGTCACCTTCACGGATCGGTATGGAACGGCGCGGCAGGGAGACCTTCGCTGTTGGCGAGGGTGTTCTTTGGATCGTTGTGCCAGGCGTAGCGGACGTAGAGTGGCGAAGGAACTTTGTCGGGTGCTGTGATGAGGACCAGACCGGTGGTGGCGTTCTCGATGCTGGCGGTGGCGGGGCGGAAGTTCTTGTCAGCTCCGGCGACGTCAAAGCCGAGGACGGCATCGGGTGTGGCAGGGTTCGTGTTTTTGAGGCCGGCGGCGATGTTGTCGAATTTGATGCGGATGCGGTTGGGGGTGCCGGCGTTGAGCTCGGCCTTGGCGAAGGTCGGGCCGGAATCGATCACGTCCTTTTGTTCGTAGGTGCGGTGAAGGGCGAGGAGGGCGAGGCGGTGGCCGACGTCCTGTTTGTTGGCGGGATGGATGTTGGCGGAGTCACCGATGTCGATGGTGAGGGCCTGGCCGGTGTGGGGAACGGAGAGCGTGCGGTCCTGCGCGTCACGGAGCCACGGGAAGCCGACGCCGTCGGGATCGTTGGCACCGTAGGCGGCGAGCTGCACCCAGTAGAAAGGCATATCGGGCTGGTGGAACACCTCGCGCCAGCCGGCGATGAGCGAGGGGAAGAACGTGCGATATTCGACGTGGCGGCCGGCGTTGCTCTCACCCTGATACCAGATGACGCCGCGGATGGCGTAGGGCACGAGAGGATGAATCATGGCGTTGTAGGAGCCGGCGGGCGTGGCTTGGTGACCGGGGCCGGGAGGGGGTGACGGCGCTTTCTGGGTGAAAGGGGTGTTGGTTTTGGCGGCAGCGGCTTTGGCAGAGGACCAGGCGGCCTTGTCCGCGTCGTAGCGGGCTTTTTTGGCGGGGTAGTCGGCGGTCTTGGTCTTCCACGCGGCGAGGATGGCGGGGCCGTTGGCGTCGGCGGCGAGGGAGGCGGGCGTCATGAACGGCTCGATGAGCGAGCCGCCCCACGAGGCGTTGATGATGCCGACGGGAACATTGAGTTTTTGCTGGAGCTCGCGGGCGAAGAAGTAGGCGGCGGCGGAGAAATTGCCGACGTTGGCCGGGGTGCAGACGCGCCAGCTGCCGGGCGCGGTGTCCTGCGGAGTGTCGGCGGCGAGGGGCTTGATCTTGATCTCGCGGATGAGGGGATGATCGGCGGCGGCGATCTCTTCCTTGGCGTTGGCGATGCGGTTGCCCCACGCGAGGGCGTATTCCATGTTGGACTGGCCGGAGGCGAGCCAGACCTCGCCGACGAGGATGTCGGTGAGGGTGACGGTGTTCTTGCCGGCGAAGATAAGGGTGGCCGGCTCGGCGGAGGCGGTGAGCGCTGGGAAATCGGTGCGCCAGCGGCCGTCGGCGCCGGCGGTGGTTGAGGAGGTGCGGGTGGTCGTGCCGACGGCGTAGGTGATGGTGATTTTTTCGCCGGCGTCGGCGGTGCCCCAAACGGGAAAGGCGCGACCCTGCTGGAGGACGGCGTGGTTCTGGAAGGGGAGCGCCGGCGTGACGTCGGCAGAGGCTTTGAGCGCAAAGGCGCAAAGAGACGCGAAGAGCGCAAGGATTCGGAGGGCGGATTTAGACATGGGAGGGGTGGCTGGAGTCTAGAGCTTAGAGTCCAGAGCTAAGAGACGGAAGGCGGTCAGCGGCTGGCGACGGAAGGGCCGGGGGCTCCAGCCGCATCGGCGGGAGGTTTTGGAGGAGGAGGAAGGTCGTTGAAAGCCAGGCAATCAACGAGGGCCTTTATGCCGCTAGGCTGCATGCGTCCATCCCGGAGGAGCACCAAGGTGCGGAGTCCGGGGCGTATGGGTTGCGATAAACTCGAGATGACCTCCCAGCCTGTCGTTGTCCGGGCGGCTATTTGGAGTGGCAGGCGCTGAAGCTCCGGATTGGTGGTGCGGGTGCATACTTCTTTTGGATCGAGGGGAATTTCTTCCGTGCCTAGTTTGATTACAACGGGGTAGCTGGAGAAATTCCGATAGGTGATGGTTTGTGCCTTACGCACTTCCGGAGAATCATTCATCCAGATGGCGGTATATGCCTGTCCCGATGAGTCTGTTGCCGCCATCAAGATGATGGCGTGGGTAATGCCTTCCGGTGGAGGGAGAGTGGCCACCGGAACACGGACTTTTTTGTCATCGACTAAAACTTCCCTGAAAAAAACAAGGGGGCCGGTTCCGGTGAACTTGTATGGAGGGGACAAGGCGCTGTCCCAAGCCGCCACTTCGATGGGTTTCTGGCCGTTGGTATATTTGAGGTCTTCGATAGTGCCGGACCAACTGAGCAGACGGAATTCAAGGGCGTGCGAAGACGGTGCAAAGGGGGCGATCACCAATAGGAATGCGATTATAAAACGGATATTCATGACTTGATGGATCAGATGTCGTTCGCGGTCAGCCATCGGAAGGAAACGATTTTGAAACGGCGGCCGAAGGTTTGATTATTAGGTGTGAGAGATGAAAGTGCGTCTTCAGCGGCATTGCCGGAGGTCGGCGTCTTTGGTTCCACATAGTCGGGCAAGCGTTGGACAATCGCCTCGCACCAAGCTTTACCTTCGATGAGTCCGGTCGAGGGATTTACAGTATCTCCATACGTTCGAATGCGGAATGTGTCGGAGCGTGCCGTGAGGATGGGGCCCAGGGAGTTGAGCAGGTCGGCCTGGGTGAGGAAACCGGGGGCGCCCGCCGCCATGGATGCGTAGGGTGCCGAGGCGTCGGCTCCCCCTTGGAAGACTTCTTTTTCCGATGCAACGGACGTTGTATAGCCGTTACTAGGATAAGCCCCCGCGAGTATGCGATACAGAGTGTCCGTAGATCTGAACGGGGTTCGATAGTTGATATTATGGTTATAGGTTAAAGTGGTGGCGGAAACGTCATCGGGAGCATCCAAGGCCGCTTGGAGAGTGCCTTTAAGGCGTTCGTCTTCGGTTGTGGAAGCGACATCGACCAAGCGACGGTTCACGAAGTCGGCCAACGAAAGAAAGGGGCCGCGAATCTTCACCTGTGCCACAATATTGGCGGCGAGATTATCGATTTGTGCGTCGGTGAGAACCCGGTAGCCCAGCCAAGTCGAGTTAGGGGTGCCGCTCTGCTGGGTGAATCTGGAAAAAGGATGCTTTTCTGTGGGGGCCGCTCCACTGGGAGGGGGGCCGTTGTGGCTGTAAAGCAGGGCGCGCCAAGCTTGAATGGACGTGGAGTTGACGTTGAAACCGCCATTGACGAGGAGATGGGCGGACGCGGTATCTGTGGTTTTCAACTCACTGAACTCGGTCGAGGCATTCGAGCGCCAGTAAAACTCGTTGCGGGAGTTGGGTAGGTGGTAGTCTGCGGTGAGCTGGCTTGCGGAGGTCAACGACGCCGGTACGGTCGAAAAGAAATAGCGGTCCCAGAGTGCTTGGTTCAGGAGGTATGATAAGTCGAAGATACGCAGAACCTGATCGGAGCCGGCGTCGGGACTGACGGATGCAACAGAAGTCTGGTCACGAGGTATAGTGTAGTCAGGCGCGTAGGAGTTGCCGACTGCGTAGGTGGGATTAAGATTTATCAACGACAGGCCGGCGTGTTGTAGTTGGGCTAGGGAAAAGAGCGGCACGTTCAATGGCTGCAACTCGGTGATAACGGGCCTGATGACCGTGCCGCCAAGAACAGCGGGATCGACGCCGTCGGCAGCAGAGTTTTCTATTCCTTGGACTGTGGGTGGCACCGCAGATGGATTGGCGAACGTAAAACAAAAATAGGAACGTTTTCGGATAATCAGGCCGGCGCGTGGGTTGAGGTTGGCAAGCCATCGGGGGTTATCCGTATATTGTCGATTCCGGGAAAAATTCATGGAGAGCCGGTAGTCCATCACGGGAAAGACGACGGCGTTGGCTGGCTGGGCAGGTCCCGAGGGAATTGCGCTGCCTGGGGGGCCAAAGCCATCACCGAGATGGGCCATCTGATAAGCACTGGTGAGTAATTGGGTGGAGGTGGGCACTCCAGAGCCGGTAAAAATCGGGCACAGAAGCATGTCCATATTGCCACCAGCGACACTGCAGAAAACGCTATTAGTAGTGATATCGGTGGCCGACATCGTGGTGCCGCTGTCAATGGTCACGGAGACATCATCTCCAGCGGTGGATGAAATCACCTCCATGATATTGGTTCCTTCTACATAGGGGGCAACCGTTGGGCCATTGGATTTAAGAACGAAGGCAAGGCTTTGTCCCGGAGCGATGCCCGCCGCCGGGGTGTTTAAATGAAAGCGGAAATACTTGAACGGGAGGATGGAACTTGCGTCTTGGACCGTGGGCCCTGTCACCGAGGCCGCCCCCATGTAGACAGTGAATCTTGTAGTAGCAGCTGCGCTGGTAGCACCTACTTTAAACGTGGCTTTGGTATTCCAAGGAAAACCGATGCAAAATTCGAACGAGCCAGTGATCGGAACATTGGTGGGATTCCAGAGCACCACATGGGGGAATAGGTTCAATTTAAGGGGTTGCCCCGTGCCTTCACAGGAAGTCGCCAGACCGAGGCGACCGAATGTCATGATCGGGAAAAGACCATGCTGTTGGTCTGTTTGGGGAATAGGGGCCTTTGCTGTCCCGTCGTTTACGAGATTGGCATAGGAGCGGATGATTCCCCATTTGGGCAAGCCGTAGCGTTCAGCGGTGGTATAGGGTGTGTTTGAAACGGGGTTTATTAAGGAAGATTCCAGCGGAATCAGGTCCGAGCTGGCGGGGGAGTCTGCTGGACGTCCGATCCACGCGGTAAGGTCTTTCTTCAAGCCGCCGAGAGACGCATCCGCCAATACAGTGTAGGATGAGGCAGTAAGATTATGAAACCGGTTTTTAATTGCAGAGCTGAGTGTCGATTGCCCGGTTGCATACGAAAGAGGCAGTTGAGGCAGGGTTAGAATCTTGGGCAGGGTTGCCCGGAAGGTTGCGTCGGTGGAGGCGGGATAGGCGGTGTCGATTTTGTTGGTTGTGACGGTATCGATGCCGGTAGATGACACACCTTCGATACCGGAGCGTTGAGCCGCAAAAAAACTAAAGGTATCGGCGTTTGTTTTACTGACGTTGGTGGTGGTAAGGATAGTATCGCCAGCGGCTGTGTTCTTCCATGGATCGCCAAGCGATACTTTGGCCTTAACGCCCTCGTCGCCGACCCAGTAGGCGTAGTTTCCGATGGCCGGGGTGCCGGATAATCCAGGCACGGCTGAGGTGATGGGCTGAGTTTCGACCTGCACGCGATTACCGGTGGGGGGTGTTGGAAGTGTGGGCACGGAAATATCAGTGCTGTTGGCTCCGACTAGATCTACCAACGTGTTGCCGGAGGCAGCGGATAACGCGGTCGTCACTCCGCCGGAGCCGGCCGGGGCGGTGCCCGAGACGAGCCAGGCAATATTTTTATCGGCTCCGGCGGTCGATGCGTTCCACACGCCGGTCCAGTATTTTTTGTTGATATCACGGCCGCTCACGATGTCTGCGGTCGCGGTGATGCGCTGGTCGGGCCCGGCGGCAGTCTGAAGGCGACCAATCGCGATATTCAGAGCCATGAGTGCATTTTGGCGGGCCTTTGAAATTTGCTGGGTGTTGGACGCGACTTGCGTCTCGACGCGCGTGAGCGAGGCGAGCGAGACGAGCAGGAGCACGAGAAAGGCAAGCAGCGTGATCGTGATGAGCAGCGCGAAACCAGATCGGCGATCCTTGGGGAGGGGACGCAGGAGCGGCATAGGGGTAATACCAGTAAAGCTACGACAAGATTCGCGGACCGCCAGTGCGGGTCAAGTTGACAGTCAACCAAGCGTGGAGGAAGCATCTGTTCCGGCACGGACAGTCAGTTGCAGCTTCTGAGGTTGCGATGCGGACGGATGGTGGCGGCACGCTCCGATTCTATACTGCCTGAAGGCGATGAACCATGGCTGGATCGCTCTTGAGTATGTCTGCTTCGCTCGCGCTGAATTCTACAAAGCTCGCCGGAAGCCGCATGCCGTTGCGCGATGGGACACGCGCCATTATGCCGGTCAGTTTCTCAGATATACGCGGCTGTAGTCCCACTCGTAGAATTTGCCGGCGAGGGCGGAGGAGGGGAGGGTCTTTTTGGCGACGCCGGAAACGTTGGTGCTGCCCCAGGTGCCGTCGAAGAGGAAGCTCATGTTGATCGGCTTGCCGTCGGCCTTGGCGCCGTAGGTCCAGTAGAGCGTTCCATCCTGCACGGCGATGCCGTCCACGTAGGCGACGAAGGTGTTGTCCTTACGGTAGAGCCAGGTCCAGGTGTGCCACTGGCTGGCGTCGAACGCGGGCACGCCGCGCGACTTCATGCCTTTGGACCAGCTGCTGTGGTAGTGGGTGGTGGAGGTGCCGCCGACGACATCGGAGTGCCAGAAACGGCCGTCGTAGTTGGTGTTGGTGCCGCCGTTGTCGTAGCCGAAGCTTTCTATCACGTCCATCTCGGCGCCGTGGTTCCAGGCGTTGCCGGCGGTCCAGATGGCGAACCAGAAATAGGGGGGCGTGACGTAGCGGACGCGGGTTTCCCACACGAGGTCCTGATTGAGGATCGCGCCGCCATTGGGCAGGGCCCACTTGGCCATGAAGGAGCCGCTGCCGGAGTTGCGGGGCTTGCCCGTGATGGTCGTCGCGCCATCAAGCGGCACGAGGTAGGTCTTCATCGAGTCGGCGAAAAACTGGCGGACGGGCGTAGCGGTGTTGACGCCTTCGACGGGTTGTTTGCCGATCTTGGTGGCCTCGTCGGGGGCGACGATCACGGCGCCGTAGTTGGGGTTGGCGATCTGCTTGAACTGGTCGTGGTATTGGAAGTTCTCATTCAGGTCGGCGATGTTCCTGATGGTGCCGTTGGCGCCGAAATCCCAATTTTTCACGAGGGTGAAGCCGGGACCGCCGATGCTGTAGGCGGGCGCGGGGCCGATGGCGGGGGCGTCAAGGGTGCCGCCGCCGATCGTCGGAGGGGCGGCATGGGAGGTGGCGCAGCAAATCAACGCACCCAAAAGGGCGAACACGAAGAGCCTGTTGTTTAAGGAGAGATTCATTTGGGGTAGGGTGGAGCTAAAAATGAAACAGAAAAATGCCACGAAGACCGCGAAGCGAATGCGCGGGTGGTTTACGGTTAACCACCTTAGACCTCGCGCCGGGTTGTATGAAGGATGACGGTGGCGACTTCCCGTAGTTAGCCCCGTCTTTTTCTGACGGCGCCGTTGTTCCGTTCTCAGCATACCCTTCCGAACCCCATGAAGCTTCCTTGTCTTTGTTTGTTTCTATCTGCCCTGAGCGTGTCTCTGTTTGCGCAGTCCGCTCCGCCGGCCTTTGGGTTGGCCGAGAAGGGCGCCGCCATCAACGTGGCGGGCGCCGGACGGTTCACGCTTGAGGCGCCGACGTTGTCCATGGCCGGCACCAAAGACGAGCGCCCGTCGTATGCACTGGCCGGCGACGGCACGGCCAAGGCGACTTATCCGTCGGGGATGACCCTGACCTACGCCGTGGAGGTCGGTGGCGGAAAACTGACGGTGCGCTTTGCCGGAGGGTCCGCCAATTCCACCAGCTTGAAGTTCACGATGGGTCTGCCGATCAAGTTCAACCAGGGCGGGCGCTACGGATTCGCCCCCGCGAAGCTCAAGCCCTTCCCCGTCGAACCGGCGGCGCAGATCGACGGCCAGGCCTCGGGCACCTCTTTCACGATGCTCGATCCGCTCGATGCGGGCTTCACTCTCAACACCCCCTTCGGCCTTCATCAACTGCAGGACAACCGTGCGAAAGGCTGGGGCTCGTCCTACGTCTACATGCTCTACGCCGACATCAAGGGGAAGTCCGAGGGCGTGCTGACGTTTGTGGTGCAACCCTCTCAGGCCGCCGTGACGGCGAAGGCCGGCGAGCCGCGCAAATTCCTGGTGGATCGCTACGGCCAGAGCGCGCGCAAGGATTATCCCGGCAAGGTGAAGAGCGACGACGAGCTGCGGCAGGATATCGAAATCCAGCGTGCCGCCTTGCCTGCGCCCGGCGGTCCGGCGAAGGATGCTTTCGGCGGTCTCGCCGGCAGCGGTGAAAGCTACGGCCTGAAAAAAACGGGCTTCTTCCACGTCGGCCAGGCCGGCGACCGGCAGGTTCTGGTGACGCCCGAGGGCAACGCGTTTTTCCATGTCGCCGTCTGCGGCTTGGTCAATGGCGACGACTACACCTTGGTGAAGGGCCGTGAGAACACCTACGAATGGCTTCCCGACACCACGGGCGAGTTCGCCACGGCGTGGCGTCCGCAAACTCCCGGCGTGATCTCGTTCCAAGTCGCCAATTGGATCCGTAAATTCGGCAAGCCCTACGATGCGAACGAATGGCTCACGCAATCGATCACCCGCCTGCGCGCCTGGGGCTTCAACAGCCTGGGTGCTTTCTCGCAGATCAACGATACGATCCGCGGTCTGGGCGTGCCCTACACCGGCGGCCTGCCCATCGAGAGCGCGAAGGGAGTCAAAGTCCTTCCCGACCAGATTGGCGCGTCCAAGCTCATCGACCCCTTTGCGCCCGAGACGGTCACCGCGCTGGACAAGGCCTTTGGCGAACGCCTCCCTGCGCAGGCGGCCAATCCGCTCATCATCGGATTCTTCCTCGGCAACGAGCAGCACTTCGAGATTCTGCCGCGCCTCATCCCGACCTATAAGTCCAATGTCGCCGCGAAGCTCCGCCTCGTGCGGTTGCTGCAGGAAAAATACGGAGACATCGCCGCCTTCAACGCCGCATGGAATCCGTCCACGCCGTTCGCCGATTTCGAGGCGCTCAAGGACGCGTCGCTCTTTGTCCGCACCGACGCGGGTGCCGCTGACATGAACGCATTCCAGAAACTGTATCTCGAAACCTACTATGCGCTCGTCCGCGACACGTTCAAAAAATACGACACCAACCACATGCTCATCGGCAGCCGCTGGACTCCGGCCACCTCGGGCAATGAGGACGTTGTGCGCATCGGGGGTAAATACCTCGATGTGGTGAGCATCAATTATTACACGCACGGCATCGACAAGGACTTCCTGGCGAAAGCCCACGAGTGGAGCGGCGGACGTCCGATCATCCTGAGCGAGTGGCACTACGGTTCGATCGCGAACGGGCTAGGCGGTGCGGCCGTCGAGGTGAAGACCCTCGCCGACCGCGGACGCGCCTACCGCAACTACGTCGAGCAATCCGCCTCGCTATCCTTCATCGTCGGGTCCGAGTGGTTCATCTACGCCGACCAGTCCATCACCGGACGCTGGTTTTCCGGCTTCAACGGCGAAGGCGGCAACACCGGCTTCGTTGACGTGACCGACCGGCCCTACACCGACCTCGTCAATGCCGCCAAGCTCACCAACGATCGCATCTACGATCTGATGCTCAAAAAGGCCGAGCCCTTCGTCTTCGATGATCCGCGCTTCACGGGCAAAAAATCGTCCGGCGCCGGCCGCATCGTGCGCGTGCAACGCGCTCCTGCGGGTATATCGCTCGACGGTTCCACCAGCAATTGGCCGGGCGTCCCGGCCGAGCCGGTGGATCCCGCCCGCCTTGTCAGCGGCTTGCCGAATCCCGCGCTGCGCGGTGATTTCCGCCTCTGCTGGGACGAGAAATTCCTTTATGTTTATGTGCAGGTGAAGGACCCGACGCCGATGCGCAACGAAGGGGCGAACAGCTCGCTTTGGAGCGGAGACGGCGTGGAATTGTTTGTCGGCGGCAAGGACACCACCACGACTTCCGGCATCCTGTATGACGACCGCCAGGTGCTCCTCGGTGCGGGCGAGATGGCCAAGGTGTTTGTCGCGCACGCCGGCAGCGATGCCGATGGCGCGCGCCTCGCGCAGGACTGCAAGGTGACGGTCATCAAAGACGTCTCCGGAGCCGGTTACGTGATGGTCGCGGCACTGCCGTGGTCCATCTTCGGGGTGAAGCCGGAGGACGGCCGCGAGTTCCTCTTCGATCTTGCGATCAACAACACCGACGACGGCCACCTGCGCATCCAGCAGCTCATGTGGAACGGCGCGCAGGACAACTCAACCCACCGCGGCGCCTGGGGCCGCGCGCGCCTGGTGACGAACTAAATCCAGCCCCCTTTCATTCGCATGAACACCCATGGCTTAAAAGTATTTTGTGCAGCCCTGATGTTAATCTTCATCGGTGCGGAAAAAAGGCTCTCGGCCGCGCCAGACCTTAAAATAGGGGAGCAAGGCGTGCTGATCGAAAATGGCGGAGTGAAGTGCACTCTCGCGTTCCCCGTGCCGGTCAATGAGGCGAAAGCGAAGGCGAAAATCCTGGAGAAAACCGTTTCTGAAACGGGCGCGATCCTCAAATATGATGGCGGGGCCCAGATTGATCTGGGAATACAAAACGGGGAAATCTCCATGAAGGCTTCCGGCATGCCGGCGGATACATGGACTCTCTTTTTTGCCATGAAGGTGGACATCGCTCCGGTGGTGAACGGGAAATGGCAATTCGACTCCGCGTCGGGGATTTTTCCGGTCCAAGAAACCGCAGGCCAGATCTATCAGGGGAATGCCAAGAATTTCTCCATGGTTTCTCCGGTCGGGCCAAGCGTGGTTTTGTCGCTTCCGTCGTCGGCCTACCAGCAATTGCAGGATTTGCGGAGGTTTCAGGTGAAGGCGTATTATTGGCAATGCTGGCTGCCTTTCCCGGCGGGCACGCAAAATCTCAGCATCAAGATCAGCGAAACGTCCGGTGAGGTTGCGTCACCAAATGCTGCTACCGCCGCCGCCCCGGTTTCGGCACCGGTCGCCCCGGCTGCAGCGCCCAAGGTGCCGGAGGATCGTCAAAAGTGGGGACAGCTGACGGGAATTCCGGAGGAAAAGAAAACGGGGACGCGCATTCTCAAGTGGAAAGGCGGAAAACAAGCCGCCTTCCTCCTCGGGTTCGACGACTGCGGCGTCACCCACCTTACAAACGTCATTCCAGCACTCGAGAAACGCAAAATGGTCGGCAGTTTCTACGTCAACCCGGGCAGCCCCCAGTGGAAGAAGCATCTGCCGGAGTGGGAGGAAGCCGCCAAAAATCCCTATGTGGTTCTCTGTGACCATACCTTCCTTCATTTGGGCACCCAATCCGTGGAAGAGTTGGAAGCGGATGTGGTGAAAACCAATGCGATCATCTACGCACTGACACCCCAGCTTAAAAATCCCCGCATCATTGTCTTCAGGACGCCGGGGGGCGTGCCCTGGAAGGTCAGCGCGAAAGAGCGGGATGCTGTCTTGGCCAAGTATCACATGGTGAACCGGCCCTGGCTTGATGGCCCTCCTTTGACCATGAAAAGCCTTCCGCCGGTCCTTGCCACGGTCGACAGGGCTCTGGCCAAAGGTGAAACGGGCTTTGTGGATTTCCACGGGATTGGAGGGGATGGCAATTCCAGCCCGGTGGAATGGTTTGTCGCGCTTCTGGACAAACTGGACGAGCACAGGGACCAGTTTTGGATCACCGATACGGTGTCTTGGTTTCAATACCAAGAGGAACGGAAAAAATCTCAACTCAAGGTGCTGCCTTCCGACGTTTCACAGGTTCGGGTTGGCCTGACGTGTTCGTCTGACCCGGCGTATTATGATTTGCCCCTGACTCTCGCGGTCGAGGTCCCTGCCTCATGGAAAGAATGCAAAGTCACCCAAGGTGCCAAGACGTGGCAGGCGACGGCCGCCGGAGGCGAAGTTCGCTTCGACGTGCTGCCCGGTGCGGATGAAATCGTGGTCCAGCCTCAATAAGATTTTCAGGGAAGTCCTTCCTCTCCTGGGCCGAGCCACGTAGCCCTGAGCTCACGCTCAGGGCTACACCGGACAAGGGTTCGCGGACTTTTTGGCGGGCTTCTGAGGGCGATGCAGCTTTGCGAACAGCTGTGGCGCGACGAGTTCGTTGAAGCGCTTTCCGATATGCCGGTATCCCTCGGCACCGGGATGCACCTTGTCCGCCAGCAGGGCGTCGTCAGCCGCTCCCAGCAGATCAAGACCGCTCACGTAAAACAGGTTTTTGTCGCCGTGCTCCTGCAGGGCCTGCGCGGCGGCGGCGACTTCCGCGCGCAGCAGCGGGAACGTCCAGCCGGCGGCGTTGGGCTCGGTCTCGCTGGGCGGCGAAAAGATCGGAGAAATCAGCGCGATGGGAATGTCGGGATGTTTTTCCCGCACGATTTGCACGAAGCCGATGACCGCCGCGCGAAACGTGCGGATCGTGAGCGCGCCGGTGTAGGCGTTGGCGCCGGCGCAGATCGAGAGCGCGTCCAGCGGCCGGTCGCGAATGAGGCGGGCGATCATCGGCTCCATCTGGCAGTGCCCCGAGAAACCGAGATTGGTGAGGTTAACATCGTGCGTGCGCGCGACGATGGCGGCCCATGTCTGTGTGGGCGAAGCCGAGCCGGCCGCCTGCGTGATGGAGCTGCCGTAGGTGAGCCAGCGCGGGCGGGAGTCGGGCGCGCGGCCCAAGCTGGCGCCGGAGGAGAGGAGCAGTTCGCACAGTTCAAAACGCACGCCTTGCGGCAGCCACAGCTCCATGCGTTTATCGCCCGGAGGCAGGTCGTTGAAGCGGAACCATCCTTCGGTGTCCGGCTTGGCCGTGGAGACCAGTTCTCCGTCGCAACACACGTCCATCGGGGCCGGTTTCTCGACGACCGCCTGACGCACCGCGAGCAAGCGCGTGTCGCTCGTGAACACGATTCGCACGCCCGTCATAAGTCCCGACACATAGGAGAGATCACCCCACGACTCGTAGGAGGGGAACAGCGAAAACCGGGTGTGCGGCAGCCGCCACGCCACGATGTGGCCGCTGGCCAGCGTCTGGAGCGAGAGGGTGCCCGGCCAAAGAAGGCGAGGATCAGCGGGGGCGATGGAAAGCGTCGGGGTCATGCGAGGCGAAAAGGAGAACCTGATGAACCGTGTGCCTGCGACGTTCCGGTAGGTTTACGGTTAACCGCCAACAGGGTGGTGCAAAGGCGGAATGGTTTTAGGTTAAAGGCATGTCTCCAAGCCCCGCCGGAATTCCGGTTCTCCCCGCGTCTGTCTTATCCGATTTCATGGTTCCATCCGCGACGCCCGGTCTCAACACGCGCCGGATCCAGCAGTCGATCGATGCCTGTGCGGAGCAGGGCGGCGGGCGGGTGGTGTTGTGTGCGGGTATATACCGCAGCGGCACGATCTTCCTGCGCAGCGGCGTCACGTTGCATCTGGAAAAAGGCGCGGTGCTCATGGGCAGCGCCGACATAAAAGATTACGATATGAGCCGGTCCTTCGAGGGAGGTGCCCGCGTCACCAACGGCGTGGCCACCGCGCTTATCTTCGCCGAGAAGTCCGGCCGCATCGGCATCACCGGCGAGGGCGTGATCGACGGCAACGGCCAGACGTTTTGGGAAAAGAACGATTCGCCTCCCGACTGGGTCGAGGCGAGGAAGCCGACCGGCATGTGGATCCCGGGTTTCGACACCAAGACAAGGCCGCGTCCGCGTGCGCTCGTGCTCCTCGTGGAGTGCGACGGGGTGTGCATCGAGGGTGTGACCCTGCGCGGCTCGCCTGCGTGGACGCTCCATCTGCTCGCCTGCACCCAGGTGGTCATCCGCAGGATGACGCTTCGCGGGGCCGTTCACGGCAGCAACACCGACGGCGTCGACCTTGACGGGTGTAGCGACGTGCTCATGGAGGATTGCGACATCGAGACGGGGGACGACGCCCTGTGCCTCAAGAACACCAACACCTGGGGGCTGCGCCGCCCGTCGCGCCGCATCACCGCGCGCCGCTGCAGGCTGGCCTCGACGACGCATGGCTTCACCATCGGCACGGAGACGCAGGCGGATTTCGAGGACATCACGCTCACCGATTCCAGCATCGAAAAATCCGGCGAGTGGCGCACGCTTACGGGCATCGGACTGAGCATTCTCGATGGCGCGGCCATCCGCGGCATGCACATCGAAAATGTCACGATTTCCGACTCTATTGCCCCCATCCAGCTTCGCCTTGGAAACTCCGGTCGCGGGCAGGCGGTGCGCACGCCCGGCGAGATCAGCGGTCTCACGTTGGAGCGCATCACCATTCTGCGCGCGTTCGGGAACTGTCTGATCGCCGGCCTGGCGGGACATCCCTTGAAGGATGTTGCGCTGCGGCAGGTGACGCTGGAGTTCGACGTCGCGGTTGCTCCCTCGCTCGTAATGGGTGACGTGCCTGATCTTGAGGCTGAGTTTCCACCCGTAGAGGTGTGGAGGTTCTTGCCGGCGCACGGTTTTTACTGCCGGCATGTGGACGGGCTGGAGTTGACGGATCTGACCATCAGCGCACCTGCCGCCGAGTGCAGGCCCGCGCTGATGTTCAAGGATGTCACCGGCTTGAAGACGGACAACGTCAGGCTCGTGTCCTAAGGTCAGTCCTGTCGGAGTCGGCTCCGCTTTTCCCCCATGTCATCCTTTGTTTTTGTCCCTCCGGGTCTCCTCGCCGGTCCTTCCGAATTCGCCCGCATCCGCGAGGCCGCCCGCCAGCCCGGGATCATGCGTGATCTTGCCGACTTCGTGCGCCGGCTTGCCGATCGCGAGCTCGAAGAGCCCGTCGCCACCCGTGAGATGGAGGGCTTTCGCCTGCTGCATGTTTCGCGCAACGTGCTGCGCTGCGTCATCAATTGCGGCCTGTCATTCCAAGTCCACGGGGACGAACGCCACGCGCGTCGCGCCATCCTCGATCTTCAGTCCGCCGCGCGGTTCGTGAACTGGAACCCTTCGCATTTTCTCGATACTGCCGAGATGAGCTGCGCTTTCGCCCTCGGCCTGGACTGGCTGCACGAGGCGCTCACCGCCGCCGAACGCATCGAACTGGAAGATGCGCTCATCCATCTCGGCCTCGAACCCGGTCTCGCCAACCCGGACGCCGTCTTCATCACGATCACCAACAACTGGAACGCAGTCTGCAACGGCGGCCTTGCGATGGGAGCGATCGCGGTGCGCCATCGTTGCCCCGAGTTGTCCGAAAAACTTATCCGGCGCTGCATCGAAAAACTTCCGTTGCACGGTGCCAATTACGCACCCGAAGGCGCCTTCATCGAGGGACCCACCTACTGGGCTTACGGCACGACCTACCATGTGCTCGCCGTCGAGAGTCTGCTGCGCGCCACGGGTTCGACCCACGGCCTTGATGTGCTGCCGGGCTTTCGCGAGAGCGCCGCCTACATGGCGCATATCGCCGGGCCTTCGGGGAGGTTTTACTCTTATTTTGATTCGCGGGACGACCGCATTGCGCTGCCGGCGCTCCTCTGGTTCGGGCGTCACTACGATGATCTTCTGGCCACGCGTGCGGAGATCGAAACGCTCCGCCAAGTGATCATTCGCTCACCTGAAACGGTGCTTGGGGCGGAGACCCGTTGCTTCGCGCTTTCACTGCTCTGGTTGAAGTCCGAGCACCTTGCCGACCAAACGCCTATTCCGCTGGCTTGGGGCGGCGATGGTCCCAACCCCGTTGCCTTCTGGCGCACTGCTTGGACGCCCGACGCCGTCTGGGTCGGGGCCAAAGGCGGGCGAGCCACGCTCAGCCACGGGCATATGGATGCCGGTTCGTTCGTCCTTGAGGCCGGAGGCGTGCGCTGGGCCATCGACCCCGGCATGGAGGAATATCACCGACTCGAGGCGATGGGCGTGGACCTCTGGCACAAGGAGCGCTGGAGCCTTTTCCGGCTGGGCGCGGAAGGGCACTCGCTGCCGCGCATTGATGACGCCGCGCCCAACATCGAGGGAGATTGTCCGCGTCTCAATTGGTCCGATACGCCGTTTCCCTCCGTCGCGTTTGATTTGTCCGCGCTTTACCCCGGGGTTGTCTCGACGTTGCACCGCACGATCTCGGCCGGACCGGCCGGGCTCACCCGGTGGCGCGACGACGTCCGCGGACTCGCGGCGGGGCGCCGTTACCGCTTCACCTGGGTGACCACCGCCGAGGTGAAGATAGAGGAGGGCGGAGCCGTGCTTTCCCAGGATGGTCGCAGCCTGCGTATCGTCGTGAAGTGCGCGCAACCTGTGGCGGTGTATGCGTTGGATGGCGCCGTTTTGCTCAAGCCCAACGACGCTCCGTTGCCGGGGCTTAAGCGGCTTGAGTTTGCGGTCGTTTCCACGGGCGCGGAGTTTTTGGTCGAGGTGGAAGCCGCGCTCGCCGCGTCATAAGCCTGCGCGGCAGTGGAGACTGGACAGCGAAGGAGCCGGAGCATTTGCTGACGTTTTCCCCTCAGGAAAGTGTCATCTGCTTCAATACTCCCCCTCATTCCGTGAAAATTATCCAAGGCCTTGCCGAAGGTCAGGTGTTGCAACGCATAGGTAATCGCGGCGCGACCGTGCGCGTGATTGGTGACTCCGTGGAAACCGGTCCGGTTTTTGCGACGATCACCGGCGCGCGCGGCGCGCTCAAAGGCTGGAGAGAGCGCCGCGTGGGCTCGGCGGCGCGGGGAAAGTTTTCAGCGGTGCTCGCTGGCATCCCGGCGGGTGGGCCTTACCGGCTCGTGCTGCGCTGCGCCAAGACGCAGGCGCGCGTGAACGCGTTTTACTCCGGTGATGTCTGGCTGATGGCCGGGCAGAGCAACATGGAGGGCGTGGGTGACATGACTTCTCCCGCGAAGCCGCATCCGTTGATCCGCACGTTCTCGATGCGCCGCGAGTGGCGGCTGGCGACTGATCCGCTGCACGTCCTCGGCGAGTCTTCCGATTCCTGCCACTCCGGCATGCGCCAGCTTTCCCGGGAGCAGGGCGAGTCGATCCGCCACACCGCAAAAAAAGGCGTGGGCGTCGGCGTATTTTTCGGCCGCGAAATGCTTGCGCGCTCGGGCGTGCCGCAGGGGCTCATCGCCACGGCTCATGGCGGCACCTCGATGGAACAGTGGAATCCCGCGTTGAAGGACCAGGGCGGCGATTCGCAATACGGCTCGATGATCCTCTCGATGCACGCCACCGGTCAGCCCGTTGCCGGCGTATTGTGGTATCAGGGTGAGAGCGACAGCGACGGTGCGCCGCTCGAAGTTTACACCGAGAAGATGCGCGGCCTCGTTGCCGCCGTGCGCAGGGATCTCCGCCAGCCTCGGCTGCCGTGGCTCATGGTGCAGATCGCCACGGTTTACGGGAGCTGGGGCGGGCCGGGTTGGAACCGCATGCAAGAGCAGCAGCGCCTGCTGCCATCGAAGATCAAAAATCTCGAAACCGTGGCCGCCGTCGATTTGCCGCTGGATGATAATATCCACATTGGTGCGACAGCCTTTCCCGTGCTCGCGGCGCGTCTTGCCCGCGCGGCCGACCGTCTGGTCTACGGCAACCGGCGCGAGGCGCCCATGCCGGTCCTGAAGGCGATCATCGCGCCTCATCCGAAGAAGTCGCCGGGACACATCGACGTGGTGTTCGCCAATGTGCCGGGTGGCCTGCGTTCGGCGGGCGAGCCGCGGGGTTTCACGCTGGTCGATGCCGAGGACAGGGTGCTGCCTTCGATTTTCAAGACCACGCTGCATGGCGACACCGCGCGGCTGCATTTTCACCAGGGACTGATTCTGCCATGGGGCACGCGGCTGGCTTATGGACACGGCCGCATGCCGGTGTGCACGATCACCGATGCGCGCGGGTGCGCGTTGCCGGCTTTCGCCTCCCGGTCATTTCTGAAGCCGAATGCCTTCAGTCCGTTTTGCATCGCGTGGCGCGTGAGCGCGATCGTGACCTCTCCGGCGGTGCCGCTCGCCCAATTGGCCCGCCCCGATCCCGAGCTGCACGATGCCGTGACCCGCACCTACAATCCTGACGGTTTCGTCAACGAGCATCCCCGCTGGCAAAAAGCCGCCGGCCACGGCTACTTCTCCTCCAAACTTACGCTGTCGGAGCCGATGAAGCTGGAGTTTATGCTCGGCTACGACGGTCCCTTCCGGATGTGGATAGGCGACGAGGATTTCTACAACGGGATCGACGGCGTGAACCCGTGCATCCCCGACGAGTTTTCCAAGACGGTGACGCTCTCCGCCGGCGTGCACACGCTCACCGTGGCGATGGATCTGAACCACGGCGTCTCTTGGGGCTTTTTCCTGCGCATGCGGCGGTGCGATCTTTCCGCCGCCGAGATACGGAAAGGCACGTTTGCCCGTCCCGTTTATTCCATCCAATAAAATATCGCATGGCCTCTCTTCCCACCATGCGCGAACTGGCCGCGATCGCCGGCTGCTCGCAGACGACCGTGTCGCTGGCGCTGCGCAACCATCCGCGCATCTCGCCGGCCATGAGGGAGAGGATTCTCTCGCTCGCCCAGCAGATAGGCTATACGCGTGACCCGCTGGTCTCGACGCTGATGACGCAGCTGCGCTCCTCGCGCAAGGTCCGCACGGTGGAAAAACTTGCGATGCTCACCTGGTGGGACACGCCCGGCGCGCGGCACACCTCCCGCGGCAGGGCGCTGCACGACGGTATCTACGGGCGCGCCCACCATCTCGGTTACGAGATCGAGGAATTCTGGGCCCGCGAACCGCGCATGACGCTCGCCCGCTTGGGACGCATCTTGCACGCGCGCTCCATTCGCGGGCTCATCTTCATGTCCATGCTGCATGCGCGCGGACGCGTGACGATGGACTGGAAGCATTTCGCGTCGGCCGTCGTGGGGCATACCATCCTGAAGCCGGGGCTCCATCACGTCACCCACGGTTTGTATCACGGCATGATGCTCACGCTGCGCAATCTCAAGCGCCTCGGCTACACCCGCGTCGGCTATGTCAACTTGCTAGACCAGGACGACATGAACAACAACGTCTCGCTGTCGGCCTACATGGGATATCAATCCCGCGTGAAGCCGGACGAGATCATCCCTCCGCTGCTCACGCCGGTCTGGGACAAGCGCCGGCTCGCGGCCTGGATCAAGAAATACAACATACAGGCCGTCGTGAGCAATATGCACGACGTGCTCGACCTGTTGAGGCAGATCGGGCTTCGCGTGCCGCAGGACATCGGTTTTTCAAGTCTTGATTGCCTGCCGTCCGAGGACGCATGCGCGGGCATTGACCTGCGGCGAGGGGAGATCGGCGCCAAGCTGGTGGACCTCGTGGTCGAGCAGTTGCAAAACAACGAATTCGGCCTGCCGGCGGTTCCCAAGACCGTTACGATCGAGGCCGTGTGGTGCGACGGTAACACGCTCAAGGCGCGGGTGGGGTAGGGCGGGTCCTCCGGCGTCAGGTTTTCTGTAAACCGGAATGCAACTAGCCGGGTGGAGGGGGGTGCGTAGCTTTAAGCCAGCAAGCATTGCCTTTTTGTATTCTTCCCCATCCCCATGAAAACACGTTTTGTCTTCGCTTTATCCCGTTTACCGTTCGTCGCCGCATTGCTTGCGGCGCTGGTTCTTCCCTCCGTCTCGGTTGTTCATGCGGCAACCATCACTTACGATGCAAACGATGTAGCCGCGGCCACTCTCGTTTCGGGCAGCGCCGGGACGCTTTACGACACGGCGGCGAACTGGGTCGGAAATGTGCTGCCGGTCACGACAGACGAGGTGCTTTTTGATAACTCGGTCGTTGGCTTATATCCGGCGGTCCCGCCGAATTCGGGTCTCCTTACGACGACCACCAACCAGACTTGGGGCAGTGTGATTTGGAACAGCAACGACAGCGGCGGCATTGCCATGACCGGATCAGCCGGAAACAGAACCTTGATTTTGAGTGGTGGGGCCGGAAGCACGGCCGCGACCGCCGCCGGCGGAGCCACCGGCGATCTGATCACGGTGGGAAGCAATGTGACCACGGGAACCTTTACCATCAATAACAGCAATGGAACGGGAACCTCCAGAATGCTTCTCACCGTCACCGCACCCACGGGAAACATCAACGTGGTGAATGCCGGGGCTACCTTGGTGATTGGAGCGCAATTTGGAGGCATGTCCGGCGGCACACTGACAAAATTAGGGGCGGGCACGTTGACCTTCTCCAACGGCAACACCAACGCCCTTGGCGGCACCGGGGCAAAGTTTGTTTTGGCCGAGGGGACGCTCAACTTCAACTCTACGGCCGGATTTGGCGGCAACAGCACGACGATCTTTGAAATTCAGGGAGGAACATCTCTCGACAACATTATTGTGGGAGGGACCACCGTTGCCATTACTTTGACATCCAATGTTCTCCAGCGCTGGACCGGCGATTTTACCTACAAGGGCAGTGGCGGCCAGGCCCTTGGCATGGGAACCGGGGCGGTTACCCTTGCCGGCTCCGGTTCGGCGCGCACGGTCACCGTTGCCAACAGCACTCTTGTTGTGGGAGGAGCCATTGGTGGCACCGGCTACGGACTTACCAAGGCCGGTGCCGGAACGCTGCAGCTCACGGGGGCGAGCACTTACGATGGCACCACCACGGTAAATGGAGGCACACTGCAGCTTGCCTTCAGCGGCACCGGAGCGCCGACGGATAATATCCTTAACGCGACCGCCAACTCTTCCGATCTAAAACTCGGTGGAGGCACCATCACCCTTACCGGGAAAGCCAGCACCACCAACAGCCAGCGCTTCAACGGGGTTACCGTCAATGCGGGCGCCTCCCAATTCACGCAGACCATAGGAACGAGCGGCACGGTGAATTCGACGCTCGGCACCGTCACCCGCAACTCGGGCGGCACCTTGAACTTTACCCTGCCTGCGACGGGAACCGTCGCCGTTTCCAACTCCAACGATGCGAACGGCCTTCTTGGAGCCGGCATCACGGTCGGCGCGAACGACTGGGCAACGGTCAGCGGCGGCAACGTCGCCGCCTTCACCGGCTATACCGCTCAAAATGCGGTCGGCTCGTGGACGGCCAATCAAAATATTACCAACAGCGCGGCCTTTTCAGGCAGCCTTGCCGGAAACCTCGCCATCAATTCCCTGCGCTTTAACAGTAACGCCGCCACGGCTGCTAATCTGGGCTCCAGCACACTGACCGTCCTCGACGGCATCCTGATCACCAGCACCGTGAGCAATCAGGCGCAGACGATCAGCGGAGGTTCCATTCAGGGCAGTTCAGGCGGCGATCTTGTCGTAATCAACAACGGTGGCGGCACGACCGCGCTCACCATCAGCTCGAACATCGTCAACAATAGCTCTGCGACCGCCTTTACCAAGAGTGGCGCGAAAACGGTGACGCTGAGCGGCGCAAGCAACACCTATACTGGTGCGACCTACGTCAACGCCGGCACCTTGGCGGCCGGCGTCGCGACGACCGCCTTCGGCAGCAACTCAGCCGTAGTGATCTCCACCGGCGCCACTTTGAACATCACCGGCTTCAGCCAGACGATCGGTTCACTCGCCAGCAACAACGCCACCAGTGGCGGCACTGGCGCCGTGACCCTTGGCGCCGCCACTCTTACCACCGGCGGCGACAATACCAGCACCACCTTCGCCGGCGTGATCAGCGGCACAGGAGGGGTGATCAAAACCGGCAGCGGCACGCAGACGCTTTCGGGCATCAACACCTACACCGGCACGACCACGGTCAGCGGTGGCACGCTGGCTCTTGGCGCGTCCAACCGTATCGCCGACACCAGCAACCTTGTCATGACGGGCGGCACTTTTTCCACCGGCGGCTTCAGCGAGACACTGGGCGCGCTCACCCTCTCTGCCAGCGCTGGTATCGACCTCGGCTCCGGTGCGTCCGCTCTCGTTTTCTCCGACAGCAGTGGCGCGACGTGGGGCAGCTCTATAACCCTGAGCTTTGTTAATTTCACTGCCGGCGTGGACACCATTCGCATCGGCACGACCGCTGCCGGACTCACTCTGGCCCAGCTCTCCGAGATTACCATCAATGGCACCGCCGCCACCATCGATAGCGGAGGATTTCTCGCCTCCGCCATCCCCGAACCTTCGACCTATGCGGCGATCTTCGGTGCGCTTGCACTCGTTGCCGTGGTCATCGCCCGCCGTCGCCGGGCCTGAGCATCTCTTTTGCGTGACCAAGGGCCCGGGAATTCTTCCCTCGGGCCCTTTTTTTAGTCCCTCGTTTCCTCATCATGAAATTCCCCCTGAAATCAGTCCTGTGTTTACTCGCGTTGCTTTCTTCTGGCGTCTTGCACGCGCAGAGCGGTCCCACGCCTTATCCTGATCCTAAAAACGACGCCGCGTGGCCCGGCAAGGGCGCGATCCGCTCCTTCCCTTGGATGGTGGAAAACCGCGCTTCCTTCTGGACCAAGCGAACGCAGGATCAGGGCGCCGTGGTCTTCGTGGGTGATTCGCTCACCGGCCAATGGAAACTCCCGCAGCTCGCCGCGGCGTTTCCCAAGCTCAAAGTCGCCAATCGCGGCATCGGCGGCGATGTCACGCGCGGCCTGCTGTTCCGTTTCAAGGAGGACGTGCTGGACCTCAATCCGCGCGCCATCGTCATGTGCATCGGCACAAACGACCTCAGCACCCACACGGAGCCGGCCATCGCCGCGGGAAATATCGCGCTCCTCCTCGACCAAGCCACCGCGCACAATCCGGCGATGCCGATCATCCTTTGCACGATTCCGCCCCGCGCCGATCCCAAGTCTCCGCTCAAGCGCCCCACGGTCGTCACCGAGCTCAACACCCTTATTGTGAAACTGGCTGAAGGTCGGAAAAACGTCGTCATTGTAGATCTCTATTCCGCCCTCGCTAGGCCGGATGGCGCACCCAAGTCCGAATACTTCCGCGCCGATCAACTTCATCTCGCTCCCGCCGGCTACGAGCAATGGGTGTCGCGGCTGACTCCCGTGATGAGCTCCCTCCACTTGCAGCCTTGATGATCCGAATGTGGTTCGTGTCGCGCCCCTGACCCCAAATGAAAATCCCCCCCGTCCTCCACCGCATTGCATTTCTACTGATCATCGCGCTGCCGCGAGCCATGGCCGAGTCCGCCGCTCCGGCTGTTCCTGCGGAAACTTTCAGCTCCGGAGGTGCGCTCGCGCTCGATCAAGCTCGCGCCGAGCAGGGAGCTGTTCTCGGTATCACGCAGCAAAACGACGCACCCGCGCTCAAGGTCGATCTGCCCGCCAGCCGTGGTTATCCGGGAGTCACCTTTGCGGCTCCCACAGGTGGCTGGAATCTTTCCGACTACTCGGGTGTGCAGATCGACCTGACTAATCCGGGCACCGAGGAAGTGTCCATGACCATGCGCGTCGACAACGAAGGCGATCATGCCCAGTCGCCGTGGAGCGTGCAGGTGTTCCGCATCAAGCCGGGCAAGACCGAGACCCTCAAGGTTCGCTTCGGGCAGGCGTTTGGCGGCCAGGGCTTCCCGCTCGATAAGGCGCACATCACCGCCATCAAACTCTACCCAAATCCGCCCAAGGCGCCGTTCACCGTGCTGCTGGCCAACCTCAAGGCCTACAAGTCGGCCGCCCCGGCGGCATCTGCTCCGGTGTCGCTCGAGACCGCGCTCGTGGCGGTGGAACCGGTCGCTCCGGCTCCGCCGATATTCCCTTTTACTCCCCCGCTCGATATTTCCGGAAAGCACGATTTCCCCGATGTGAAGAGCATCAACGATGATGCGGCCGCGCAGCTCGCGGGATTGTGTTCGCTGGCGGAGTTCCGCGCCCTGCCTGAGGCGGATCGCCATGTTTATTCCTTCGATCCCTGGCCCGGCGAAAAAGACGACTTGGGGCAAAAGTCCTACAGTTTCAATTTCCTCCTCGGGACCGAGGGCGTGACCAGCCAGAAGGTCGCTTTCATTCCCACCGGCGGCGGCCCGGGCGGCGGCACCCGCACGTTTACCCGAGCCAAAGACCCTGAGACCTCGCAAACCGTCCTCACCGGATTTGGAAACCTCAGCTGGAGCGGTCGGGCCGATCACGTTTTCAAATTCAACAAACCCGTGATCGCCTTTGGCGTTGTTCTGAAGTCCTCCGGCGACGCGGAACTGCGGCGCTTTGCCTGGGCTACGGCCAAGGAGATCAACGGCTACCCGTTGTCCTATACGCTGGCCGACGGAACCACCATTCAGGTGGGCCAACGGGAGTTGCGCGGCGCGCTTCTCAAGGCCGGAACCAATGCGTTCGTCGGCGTCATTGACCGGTCGGGCACCGGGATCGTCTCCGTCACCTATATGATCAGGGGGCTGGCCGGAAATGTCGCGCAGAGCATCAGCGTGTGCAATCTGGCTTTCGTCACCCTGCCGAAGCCGGCGGTGTCTGCGGTCATCAATCTCAAGAGCAGCTGCGATTTTGATTCACCCGAAAGCATCGCGCCCACGCTGGCGCCCGCATTGCAGGGCCTGGCTTCGCTCGCCGATTTCCGGTTCATCGTCGGGAATCATCGCTACGTCTACCGCTTCGATACCTGGCCTCAGAAAACCCCGTCGTTTGGTTCCAATACCGCCGCGTTCTCTTTCGACCTTAAAGGCAGGGGCGTCGCGGGTCAGAAGGTGACGGTGACGGCGACGAACGCCGCGAATGACGCCAAGCTTACCCAAACTACATTGAAAAACGAAGAGGCTTTGCCGTATCTCGCGCTGGGCGGCTTGGGGGACATCGGCAAGGGCGCATGGGCCGAGCAGACCTTCACGTTTGAGAAACCTGTTTGGAGCTTTGGCGTCACCTACCGCTCGCCTCATGACGCGAAAATCAACACGCTTTCCTACACGCTCTCCGATGGCACCATCGTCAATCTCGGCTCGGCGGGCGCGTCCGGCGGCGGCATAGCGGCGAACGGGAAAACGTTCGTCGGTGTGATCGATGATACCGACAAGGGCATCCGCTCCGTCACCCTGCGCGTTCAAGGCACGGCGTCCGGCCCGCAGCCGATATTCATCGAGGACTTGGCGTTTGCCATGGCCGGGCCGCCTCCGGGTGACTGGAAGCTCACGCTGAACGAGAACTTCGACGGCGACAGACTCGATCCGAAAATCTGGACGCCCGGCTACACGTTCCCCGATGTCATCAACAGCGAGATGCAGGGTTACGTCCCTGAAAATGTCACGGTCGCGAACGGACTTTGCACGATCAAGATCGAGCAGCGCGACTGCCGTAACACCGACCGCACCGGCCGTCTGGGCGGCGCGCAGAAATTCGCGTCGGGCGCCTTCACGAGCTTCGATAAGTTCACGCAGACCTACGGGTATTTCGAGGCGCGCCTCAAGATGCCCAAGGCGCGCGCCGCCGGGTTGTGGCCGGCGTTTTGGATGTTGCCTGATCGCGGGCGCGATTATCCGCAGAAAATCCGCAGCACCTACAGAACCAAAGCCTATGGCCAGGGAGTCGAGATCGATATCTTTGAATTCCAGCCTTGGTGGAAACGCGCCGATGGCACGTTCCCGATCCATGTCGGCTGCATCTGGAGCTACGGCAAGGTCACCGAAAAAGATCCGGCGCCGCATGGCTACGGAGCCTATGCGAAGGACAACGATGGCTGGGGGCCCGCCGAGGTCTACTTCCCCGCGCTCGATACCAAGTTCCACACCTACGGCCTCTACTGGTCGCCCGAACGGCTGATCTTCTACGTGGACGGCAAGCCCGTGTTCCGCGTGCGAGACCCGAAGAATGTTCCGGACGTCCCCGAATACTTCATGTTCAACGTCGCGATCACCGGCAACGGCTGGGGCAAAGGCCCCGGCAATAAAAATCCGACCCGCGAACAGATCGTCGCCGACCTGCCCAATGCGATGGAGATCGATTATTTCCGCGCCTACTCGGGCACTCTGGCGGAAGCCATCCCGCCGGCTCCGTCGGATATCCCGGGGTCCGTGAACAAGTATTCGCCACCCGCGAAGGATACGGTGATCGAACCTTGGGCGCCGCCCGTCGCCAACCCCGCGCCCGCGGCTCCGACCACGGGTGCTCCCGCCGCTCCGGCGAACGCAGGCATCTCAACCCCGTCAAACGGCTGATTTCAGCAGATGGGCGTCTGACGATTCCGGATCGGTTCTGTCCGAAAGAAATGAACACGCCGAAGGGCCGGACGAGAGGATGGAGCCGCAGAGTGGGCTGAAGGATGACTGGAAACCAACGCGACCGTTGATGGGGCCGAGCATGCGACCATGTTAAGCCCAGTCTAGGTCCCGTTACCCCATGAAAATACACTTGGTGCCGCCACTGCCCCGTTCGTTGTTTGTCGCCGGCTTGCTGTCATCCGGCTTTGTCTCATCCCTGTATGCAACAGACGGATCGTGGACCGTGCTCTCCGCCGGCAGCGGCAGTGGCAATTGGAACACGGGAACCAATTGGAGCTCGACGCCGACGGTCCCGGGCGGTGCCGGATCTGTCATCACTATTCAGAACAACATCACGACGGACAGCACCGTCACGATCGACACTGCGTCGGCGACGGTGGGCAGTCTTACGTTCGGTGACAGCGGCGGTTCCACGGCCTCCAATGCTTACAGCATTGCCGCCAGCGGCGGCGCGAGCCTGATTTTCGACAACGGAGCGTCGAATGCCACACTCTCGACATTGGCCAATTCGAAAGATGGCCAGGAAATTTCGGCAGGGATCACATTGAACAGCTCCCTTGATATCACCGCCAATGGACAAGCTGCCAATAATCGGCTTCGTCTGACCGGGAAAATCACGGGCGTCGGTGGGATCAATATCAATGCTGCCTCGGCCGCCCTTGTATTGAACAACTCGGGAAATGATTTCTCCGGAGGCGTTACCTTGAATTCAGGCGCACGATTATCGTCCGCCGCTGATACCTACCTGGGTTCGGGAGATTTTACGATCAATGGAGGGACGTTCGTGACCAGCACCGGCGCGACCCTTCACTGGAGCGGCAGCACGGCGATTCAGAAGTGGAACGGTGATTTCACCGTCAACGCCTCCAACGGCACCCTGAATATGGGCGCGGCGGCCGTTACGCTGGGCGGCAACCGGCAGATTACGATCACCACTACTGTCTCCAATCGAGGGGCGAACGTGACAAGTGTCATCTCAGACGGAGGCAACGGTTACGGCCTCACACTCAGAAATACGGGCAGCCAAACCGGAGTGCTGACCCTTTCGCGTGCCAATACCTACACCGGCGCGACTACTGTGACCAACGGCATTCTCAGGGCGAATGTGGCCACCCAGGCGTTTGGCCTGGGCTCGGCGGTGTCTTTGGCGAATGCGGCCGACGCCACGCTGGATCTCAATGGCTTCAGCAACACGATTGGTTCGCTTGCCGGCGGCGGCACCACGGGCGGCAACGTCACCCTCGGGGCGGGCACGCTGACAACCGGTGATACCACGAATACTTCCTACGGCGGTATTATCAGCGGCACGGGAGGCCTGACCAAGCAAGGTCCGGGCGTGTTCACCTTGACCGGTGCCAATGCGTATACCGGAGCAACCAATATCAATGCCGGCACTCTCTTTATCAACAATACCACCGGCAACAGTGCGGTAACGGTGAAAATAACAGGCACCTTGGGCGGCTCCGGCACCCTCACCGGCGCGACCACGGCCAATTCAGGGTCCTTTCTTTCATCAGGCGCGAGCAGCGGTGCGGTCGGGACGCTTACCTTTGCGAGCACTCTTGATATCTCAGGCTTGGCCTCCGGCACCGGCGGTTTGCTCTTCGACCTCGATGCCACCGCCGCCAGCGACAAGATCACCCTGTCGTCCGGAGCTCTGACCATCGGCAGCGGAGTGCTTAATCTCGACGACTTTAGTTTTGTGGCCCTTGGAGGTTACGGTGTCGGCACCTACACGCTCTTCGATACGAGCGCATCCATTGTGGGCACGCTGGGCACGAACCTGACCGGCACCGTTGGCGGTCTGAGCGCGGCAATCTCGTTCGCCAACAGCAATCAGGATATCGTCCTTACCGTCACTGCCGTCCCCGAGCCCTCGACTTACTCCGCTATCTTTGGAGCACTCACGCTCGTTGGCGTGGCTTGGCGCAAACGCCGGCATAATACGAAGTCACAGGCTTTATAAGCCGCGCACAGGCGCAGGATTTCCCCCGCCTGCCGTCAACGGTGCTCTGCGATCTCAAGAAAACTCCTTTTTGAAGCGTCTGCGCTTTGCCCTTTCATCATCACCGGAACCGTGCGTTGGGATGTTCAATTCACCTCTGAAACCGGCAAACCGTCCTCACTCTTATTCCCACCATGTATCCTTCCATGCGCTTCCTCCGCCTGCTGGCGGCCCTTGCCTCCCTTGGTTCTGCCGGCCTGCAGGCCCAAAGCATTCTCTTCGTCGGGAACAGTTTTACGTTCAGGCCAAAAAATACGGGGATTGGTGTCGTCACCGATCTCAACAAGACCACCACCTCGGCCAGCGGCGTGCCCGGCTTTTTCGAGGCGCTTGCCGAGGCCGGCGGTAAAAAGCCGGTTGTTACGATGGAAGCGGTGAGCGGTCAGGCGCTCGCCTTCCACTACGAGAAGCGGCTCCCATTGATCACCAAACCCTGGGATATCGTGATCCTCGAGGATCACAGCATCGGTCCGCTGGTGGTGAATGGCGACACTGCCAGCCGGGATCTGTTTCGCACCCACGTAAAAAAATTCAAGGAGCTCTTCGTCGCCCAAAATCCCAGTGTCAAAATCTGGCTCTACGAAACCTGGGCGCGCCCCGACCTCGTGAAGCTGCGCCAGTTTGCCTCCATGCAGCAAATGCAGGAGGAACTGCATAAAGCCTATAGCGAAGCCGCCCATGATTTCTCGTTGAAAGGGTGGGTCCCCGTGGGCGATTCGTTTCTTGCCACCGTCAAGCAGGGGCTGGCCGATAATCCTGTCACCCCCGTGACCGAAGGGCCTCTGAAAATCTGGGATAATGACAACCATCACCAAAGCTCCATTGGAGCCTATCTTGCGGCCTTGCTTTTCTACGGGGCGATTTACGATGCGGATCCCCGTGCCTTGCCGGCCGAAAACGCCGTGACCAAATACTTAAACCTCTCCGCCGAAGACGGCAAAAAACTGCAGGCTGTCGCTTGGGAGCAGCTTCAGCCCGCCAAGTGATGCGGGCTTGCCCGCCCCCTTTTCTGCGATTGAGCGACTATCACTTTATTTGAAATTCTATAAACGAATATGAAGAGGCTGCCGCATTTGATTTGGGCTTCGATGGTCCTCGCCGTTTCCGGGGTCTGCGCGCCCAACGCGGACTGGCATCTTGAGTTTCCCGCCTTCAAAATCGCGGATAATCTCTATTATGTCGGGACTGCCGATCTCGCCGTTTACCTGATTCATACGCCGGCGGGGAATATTCTGATCAATTCGGATTTCCCCCAGGATCTTCCCATAATCCGGAACAGCATCCACCAGCTCGGATTCAATTACACCGACACCAAAATCCTGCTCATCAGCCACGCGCACAACGACCATGATGCCGCCGTCGGGCAAATCAAGAAGGAGACGGGCGCCCGCTTGATGGTGATGGAGCCGGATGTTGCCGCAGTGGAAAGCACGGCGCAGGGCCGGCCGGGAGCCAAGGTTGATCGTGTGCTGCATGATGGCGACATGATTGAACTGGGAGGCTCGGTGCTCACCGCCCGTTTGACGCCTGGACACACGCCTGGATGCACAACGTGGACGATGGTAATCAAGGAGGGAGGGCGGAATTTGAATGTGGTGATTGTTGGCAGTCCCAATGTGAACCCGGGCTACATCCTCGTCGGCAACACGGCTTATCCAAAAATCGCCGAGGATTATGAAAAAGCCTTCGCGGTCTGGGAGGGTCTGCCGGTCGATATATTCCTCGGGGCGCACGGCTCGTATTTCGGGATGAAGAAAAAATACGAAAAAATAAAAGACGGAGGCGTAAATCCCTTCATCGATCCCGCCGGTTACCACGCTTACATTGCGAAACGCCAAAATACGTTCCGCAAGGAATGGGAGCGCCAGAAGCAGAACCCGGGATCACCCGCGCCGTAAGGATGCTTGTTCCCGAGGAGCTACTTTTGGCGAAAAGCTCGGCTATCTATCCCGGGCAGTCCTTTTGAGCCCATTCGCCATTGATAAAGCCCGGGTGAATTGGTTGATACCCAACTGCCCCATGGACGTTTCATGAAAATTCCCCATCTGCGATGGTGGATCGCGGGTCTGCTTTTTCTCGCCTCGATCCTCAATTACATCGACCGGCAGACGCTCTCGATTCTGGCCCCCACGATTCAGGCCGATTTGAATCTGAGCGACCAGCAGTATGGCACCATCGTGAGTTTCTTTCTCGCGGCCTACACGGTGGCCTACCTGCTTTCGGGCCGCGTGGTTGACGCGCTCGGCGCCCGGCTGAGTCTGGCGCTGTTCATCGGCTGGTGGTCGCTTTCGAATGCGCTCACCGGCCTGGCGCGCGGCGCACTGTCGTTGGGCGCGTTCCGGTTTTGCCTCGGGCTGGGCGAAGCGGGCGGCTACACCGCCTCTCCGAAGGTCGTGGGCGAATGGTTTCCGGCGAAAGACCGCGGCATCGCCGTGGGCATCTATTCGATGGGCGGCGCGGTGGGGGCGACGCTCGCGCCGATTCTGGTGATCACCATCGCCAGCCATTACACATGGCGCGGTGCGTTTGTCGCCACGGGTATTCTCGGGCTGGTCTTTGTCGCGCTGTGGCTGATTTTTTACCGCTCGCCCGAAAAGCATCCGTGGCTGACCGATGGCGAACGCGCGTTGATCCTCGGCGGACGCGAAATGGAGAAGGATGACGGCCCGCGTCTCAGCGAAAAAGCACTCTGGAAGACGATTCTTACCAGCCGCGCGGCGTGGGCGCTGATGGGGGCGCGCATGCTCAC
>FSTE01000238.1_pt1 | contig 31985 bp, 29 predicted proteins | sample 1637071 | NCBI WGS metagenome assembly FSTE01 (sample SAMEA3914818, study PRJEB12502) | metagenome | biome: forest; material: soil | place: Canada | collected 2010-06-26 | depth 0.1 m
CGTGTGGGACACGTCGAACGACGAGAAGGCGACGCTCTGGGGCGGAGTCATGACCGCCACGGCGGTGGGGCTTGGCGTGAAGGGCGCGGTGATCGACGGTGGCATCCGCGACACGCATCAGATTTTGGAGAAGGATTTCCCGGTGTTCTACAAGCACCGCATCCCGAACGGCTCGCTCGGGCGCTGCCTCATCACGCACTACCAGATCCCGATCAAGATCGGCGACGTGGTCATCCGTCCGGGCGACGTGGTGCTCGGCGACATCGACGGCGTGATCGTGGTGCCGCGCGACATCGCCTACGAAGTCCTCGTGCGCGCCGAGGAGATCAAGGCCAACGAGAAGAAGATTTTCTCGTGGGTGGCCGCGGGCGAGACGATCCACCAGATCAAGGAAAAGGGCGGATACTTCTGAGGGCGGACGTCTTCAGATCGCATTCCAACGGGCTTCCAGCTCGCGTTGCAGGCGCACGGCATCCGGCCAGGACGGGGGGGACGAGGAGAGTGCGTAACCGCCGGGGATCGGGCCGAGCTCGGGGCAGGCGTAGCAGGTGCGTTTGCGGTTGGCTGGCGCGGTTTTCCAGAGGCGCATGACGGTGGCGGCGAAATCCAGATAGGGGGCGATTTCGGGCGTCGGCACACCGCGGCGGGTCACGGGAATCTGAACATGATGCGCGTTGAAGGGGCGGAAGTGGAACTGCGTGGCGTGCACGATGAGGTCGGCGCGTTTCAGGTAACGCTCGGCAACGGTGGCCGGGTCGATGTGCTTCACGACGGCGAGATGGGAAAAGTCCCAGGTGAGGCGGAGCAGGCGGCCGGTCTTTTGTTCGTAGCGTTCGGCGAGGGAGAAAATTTTATCGGGCGTCTCGGTGACGGTGTCGCGGTGGGTTTCGATGGAAAGCTCGACGCCGGCGTCGATGGCGCGGCGTTCGAGGGCGAGCCAGCGGCGCAAGGCCTCGGCGGCGGGCAGGTCATGGCTCCTCAGATGGACGTTCGCCACGGTGGCGCCGCTCCGCACGACCGATGCGATCAACGTGGAATACTCCGCGGGTTCACCGCCGAAGATCAACGCGACGGGCTCGAGGCCTTCGGCGCGCACGGCGGCGGTGAGAGCGTCGTCGAAGCTCGTGCAGACGGCAGCGAAGCCCGCCTCGCGGATGGCGCGGAGCTTGCGGGCGAGGGACCATTCACGGCGGCCGGGGCCGGGATGCTCCACCAACGTCCACAGCGCCGCGACGGGACGAAGGCGGGGGGCGGCGGGTTTTGCTTTGGCGGGGTGGCTCATGCCTTGGCGGCGGGTTCGAGGGTTTGCACGATGGGTTGGCCGGGCGCGACTTCGTCGGCGTAGAGGTGTTTCTGGTTGGCGACGCTCCAGCTCACGCAACCGCTGCGGCCGTCGCCACGCAACATCGGTTTGGCGATTTCGGCATAGCCGCGATAGGCGAAGGGGTCGGTGCCGGCGACGACGAGGACGTCGCGGTAGTCGGTCTTGGCCATGGGCGTGCCGTCCTCAGGTTTGTTCCAGGGAAGAAAGCTTTCGCAGCTCATGAAATGGTTGACGAGCGAGCGACGGTAGCGGCCCTCGGGCGCGCGGTTGGGAAGGGAGCGGTGAAGCAGGTAGCCGTTGAAAAACACGACCGAGCCCGCCTCGACCTCGACGGGAATCGCGTCCGCGTCGGTGTAGGGGAAGCCGTGGCTTTCCTCGGAGCAGTCAAAGCGGCGGTCGCCATGCCACGCCTGATCCCAGAGGATGCCGTGCCGGTGCGAGCCGGGGATGACCCAGAGGCCGCCGTTCTCGACGGTGGCGCGATCAAGGGCGATCCAGCCGCCGATGAGCGAACGGTCGCGGGTGGGAATGTAGTCCTCGTCCTGGTGCCAGGCCTGGCCGGGCTTGCCGGAGGCCTTGATGAAGAGCATCGACTGCATGCATTTCACGTTGGGGCCGACGACGGAGGTGAGCACCTTGAGCGTGGCCGGATTGAAGAGCGTGGCCTTCAGCGTCGCGGAGATCTTGTGAGGAAAATGGATGCAGAGAAACTGCTTCAGCACCTCGTCGTCGGTGAGGGCGTCGGGGAGAGGTTTCGCGTTCTGGATGTCACCGCGATTTCCCCGGCAAATCTGGGTGGTCTCGTCGATGAGGGAGGCGACTTCCTGCGGGGAGAACGCATCTTCCATCACGAGATAACCGTTGGCGTCGAAGAAAGCCTTGAGCGCGGCGGGGTCGGCGTCGGGGGAGAAATAACCGGGCGGGCGGACGGCGGGAAAGGCGCTGCGGCGGGTGCCGGCGAAGCCGCCGGTTTCAACGACGAGGGAGCGGGGGGCGGGGGAGTTGGAGATTGAGGACGAAGGCATAATCATATCTATATCAATCCATGAGAAAGCCTAACAGTCCTATGATGATTAAAAACATGTCCAAAAGACTACGCGGGGCGGCGGCGGGCGGGGTGGTTTTTGGCGATGTCATCTATGAGGCGGACGGAAGCTGCGGGCCGCGCGTGCAGACGGATTACCAGCTGGTGGTGATCAGGGAAGGCGAGGCGCGCGTGCGCGTGGACGGCGTCGAAGTGAGGCTGGCGGCGGGCGAGGTGGGGTTGTTTCAGCCGGGGAGGGAGGAGTTTTTCGCCTTCTCGGCGAAGCGGCGCACGCATCACACGTGGTGCTCGGTGCGTCCCGATCTGGTGGACGCGGCGCTGGCAAATGCGTGTGGGAAAGTCGCGCCGGTGCAAACGATGTCGCACCGGTTTGCGCAGTTGATGGAACTCGGGCTGGGGCTGCCGGCGGCGGCGCAACGGGAGGCGCCGGCGTTGGTGGAGACGCTCGGGATTGCGGCGCTGCGCGAGTTTGTTTTTTCCGGCGGGAGGGCGGCGGCGGGGGGTGATCAGCCGGATGCGTTGGTGCGGTTGCTGGAGTGGCTGGGGTTGCACGCGCCGGAGCCGGCGGATCTGGCGGCGTTGGCGGGAGTGGCGGGCGTGTCGTCCTCGCAACTGGTCAAGCTCTGCAAGCGGCATCTCGGCGCGACGCCGATCCGGGCGTTGTGGGAGGCGCGGACGCGACAGGGGGTGCGGATGCTGCGCGACACGGGCCTGACGGTAGGCGAGGTGGCTTTTCGCTGCGGGTTCCAGACGCCGTTTCATTTTTCTCGCTGGGTGCGGACGGTGACGGGGCAAAGCCCGCGCGGGGTGCGCACGGAGGCGTGGGGACGGGGGAAGGCCGGCTAGGGGGTCGGACGCACGCGCCGCAGGTTGTCGCACACGATGGCCGCGGCGACGCCCGCGTTCAGCGATTCCGCGCCGCCGTATTTCGGGATTGTCACGTAATACGTGACAAACTGCCGCACGGCTTCGGATAAGCCCCGGCCCTCGCTGCCGATCACGACGACGGCGTTGCGCAACGCGGGGAGCGCGTGCACGTCGTCGCCGCCCAGATCGCAGCCAAGCACGGGCGCGCCGGCGGCGGCGAGCACGGCGGGCAGGTCGGCGGTGAACGTCTTCACGCGCACAAACGATCCCATGCTGGCGTTGATCACCTTCTGGGAAAACAGGTCGGCGCAGTCGGGCGAAAGCACCACGCGGTCGAAGGCGAACCAGTCGGCCACGCGCAGGAGCGTGCCCACGTTGCCCGGGTCCTGGATGCCGTCGAGGGCCAGCGTGAGTCCGTGAGCCAGTCCGCCGGCGGGCAGCGGTGTGCGCACGATCCGGCCTGCGGCGAACACCTCGGACGGGGTGGGGAAGTGGCTGATGCGCGCCATCTCTTCGGACGTGATTTCGACGGGCTTTGCGCCGGCCGGGCCTTGCCACGCCGCCGTCGCGTAGAGCTCGGCGAACACCGTGCCGGCGGCGAGCAGTTCGGCGACGACCTTGGGATTCTCGACGACGTAGAGCCCCTCCGACTCGCGGTGCTTTTTTTCGCGCAGGGCGCGCAGCCGGGTGATCTGGGCCTTGGTCAGCATCCGGCGAGCAAGAGCACGGGCGGCGCGGAAGGCAATTATTCGGGAAGCGTTTTGTTTTTGCGCCCGGACGGAGGGACTGCGATGACTGGGCCAACACCTCTTACGTCCACGCCATGAACGCCAAAACCTTTTTCCGCACCTTGGGTTTCCTGCTCATTCTTTTGCTGGTGATCCTCATCAGCAGGGAGAACACCCAGCCGGCCGAATTCCGATTCTCGATGCTGTTCGACAAACCTGTGCATGCGTCGGCGACCTTCATTTATTTCGCGATGTTCGCGGTCGGCGTGGTCGGCGGCACGCTGCTGCACAACGGCGGCGGTGGCGCGGGTGGCGGCGCCAAAAAGAAATAATTCCGGCGCCCGCGCTCAGGCCCGGGCGCGGGTGCGAAACTGTTTCGGCGTGAGCCGCGTGGCCGTCTTGAAGGCGTGGCAGAAGTGCGCGGCGTCCACGTAGCCGCAGGTGGCGGCGATTTCCTTCACGGTAAGGGAGCCTTCTGCCAGCAGGGTTTTCGCGCGGGCGAGGCGGGCGTTTTGGAGGAAACGGCTTGGGCTTGCGCCTTGATGCCTGCGGAACAGCAGCGCGAAGTGCGAGGTGCTGAGCGAGTGGTAGTGCGCGAGGTCGCGGATGCGCATCGGCTGCGCGAGGTTGCTGGCGAGCGTGAGGGCGGCGGAATGGACGAGTTGCGGTCCGCGCACGGACTTGGCCGAGGCGCGCGGCTTCACTTCCGAGCCGGCGGGCGAAAGGCGGCAGAGAAGGATGAGGATTTCGCGCAACGCCAGCTCGGCGCGTTCCGCGTGGCCCTCTTCGTTGCCCTGGCGTTCGTCGCGCACCACGTCGAAGAGGCGCTTGAATTCCGGCACGTAATCGCGCGCCGACAGCGGTGTGCTCAACGAGGCCGGCACCTCCGCGTGGCCATCCGTGAAGTCGAAGCCGATCCAGGCGATGCGCGCCTGCATGCGGACGGGGGTTCTTTCGTAGTGCTTCACACCGGCGGGAACGAGCAGCAGGTCGCCGGTGCGGAGAAGTTCGCGTTTGCCGCTGACATGCCAGTGGCATTCACCTTCGAGCAGGAAACCGAGTTCGTGAAACGGATGGGCATGCTCGTAAAGCTTGATGCCGCGACGCGACGTCCGCGGCATGACCACGGCCAGTTGCACGCGGGGCGGGTGTCGCCAGAATTGTAGATCATCCGCTTCCATGGGATAAAATCTGCAATTATCACTTGTTAATACAATAAAAGACCGGCCTCCGGTCTTGGCAGGCGCGATTGGCGGGGCCACGCTCGGGGTGCTTTTCTATCATTATATGAACCCCGCTTCCTCGCCCCTTCGCTGGGGTATTCTGAGCACTGGTCGCATCGCCGGTGTGTTTGCCCAAGGTGTCGCGCTCTCGAAAAACAGCCGTGTGGTCGCCGTCGGCAGCCGCACGCTTGAAGCCGCGCAGACCTTTGCCACCGCGCAGGGAATCGCCCGCGCGCACGGCAGCTACGAAGCGTTGCTCGCCGATCCCGAAGTCGAGGCGGTTTACATCGCCACGCCGCATCCGCAGCACGCCGAGTGGGCCATCAAGGCGGCGGAGGCGGGCAAACACATCCTCTGCGAGAAGCCGATGGGCCTCAACCAGGCCGAGGCCATGGTGATGGTGCAGACCGCGCGCGAGCACGGCGTCGTGCTCATGGAGGCGTTCATGTATCGCTGTCATCCGCAGACCGCCAAGGTCGTAGAACTCATCCGCTCCGGCGCGCTCGGTGCGGTCGGGTTGGTGCAGGCGGCGTTCAGTTTCAAAAGTGACTACAACGCCACCTCGCGCATCTGGGCCAACGATGCGGGCGGCGGCGGCATCCTCGATGTCGGCTGCTACACGGTGTCGATGGCGCGTCTCGTCGCGGGCGCGGTGTCGGGCAAACCGTTTCTCGATCCGATATCCGTCACGGGCGCCGGCGTGTTGCACGCCGAAAGCGGAGCCGACGTGTATGCGGCGGCGACGCTCAAGTTCGACAACGGCGTGATTGCGCAGGTCTCCACCGGCGTCGGTCTGACGCAGGACAATGTCGTGCGCATCTACGGCACCGAGGGCTGGCTGCTCATTCCGTCGCCGTGGGTGATCAACCGCGAGGGCGGCCCCTCGAAACTACTCCTGCACAAGCCCGGCGCGGCCGTGCCCGAGGAGATCGTGATCGAGGGAGGGCCGCTTTACGCGCTGGAGGCCGACGCCTTTGCCGCCGCCGTGCGCGCCGGCCTGCGCGACGTGCCGCAGATGAGCACGGACGACACGCTCGGCAACCTCGCGGTGCTCGACCAGTGGCGCGCGCTCATCGGACTCGTCTACGAATCCGAAGCCCCCGCTGCCTATACGCAGACGATCTCCCGTCGTCCGCTGCGCCGCCGTGCGAATGCGCCCATGATCCACGCCACCGTGCCGGGCGTGGCGTTGCCGGTTTCGCGGCTCATCATGGGCTGCGACAACCAGCGCGCGATGCCGCACGCCGCGGCGATGTGGGACGATTACTTCGAACGCGGCGGAAACACTTTCGACACCGCGAATCTTTATGGCAGCGGCCTGCAGGAGCGCTTGCTCGGCCAATGGATGAAAAACCGCGGCCTCCGCGATCAACTCATCGTGATCGGCAAGGGCGGGCATACGCCTTACTGCACGCCCGAGGGCATCACGCGGCAGTTGCACGAGTCGCTCGAGCGCCTGCAGACCGACCGCGTGGACATTTACCTGATGCACCGCGACAATCTCGCCATGCCCGTCGGGGAACTGGTTGACGTGCTCAACGAACACGTTCGCGCCGGCCGCATCGGGATATTCGGCGGTTCCAACTGGACCATCGACCGCGTGGTTGCAGCCAACCGCTACGCGAAGCGCAAGGGGCTCCAGGGCTTCGGCGCTCTCTCCAACAATTTCTCGCTGGCCCGCATGGTTGACCCGGTGTGGGGCGGTTGCGTCTCGGCGAGCGATCCGGCGTCGCGCAAGTGGCTCAAAAAAACCCAGCTCCCGCATTTTGCGTGGTCCAGCCAGGCGCGCGGTTTCTTCACCGACCGCGCCGGGCGCGGCAAGCCCGGCGACGAGGAACTCCGGCGCTGCTGGTATTCCGAGGACAACTTTGTCCGTCGCGACCGCGCGGTCGCGCTGGCGGCCAAGAAGGGCGTTTCGCCCATTGCTATCGCGGCGGCCTACGTGTTGCACCAGCCATTTCCGCACTTCGCGCTGATCGGCCCGCGCATGATTTCCGAGACGGTGAGTTCGCTGGAGTGCCTCGGCGTGAGCCTGTCACCGAAGGAAATCGCTTGGCTCAACTTGGAGCGTGAAAAGCCTTAGGGGGTGTCTGAGATAAATATCCGCTCATCGCCGGCGCTCTACGAGTGAAGGGGGAAAGGGTGCTGGGCCTTATTGCCCTCGACGGCACAGCCCTCTGGCCTACCTCTGTCTTTGCGCACCATAAACTTGTTTCCTCTAACTTGGGGTTGGTTCTTTACGAAAGACGATAAAATGGCGTAACTAGCTCCTTTAAATCATTATAGGCGGCGGACGTTTAACACCCCTCAAAATTATGGCTACCATCCCTGTTAAAATAGAGACTCGCATAAAAGATGCGTTGAAACGTTTTCAGCCCCTTATTGAGCAAGCAAAGGCCCGCGATATAGGGGAGGCGGACACCTCGACACTCGTGAAAGACATTCTTTCCGAACTTTTCGGTTACGATAAATATACGGAGATCACTGCAGAATATCAGATCAAAAGCACTTACTGTGATCTGGCGCTAAAGATCGACGGGAAGCTTGTTTTGTTGGTTGAGGTAAAGGCGATTGGGATTGAATTGAAGGAAGCGCAAATCAAGCAGGCGGTTGATTACGCTGCGAACCAAGGTGTTGAATGGGTAGTTCTGACGAATGCCCAAACCTTCCAGATTTATAAGGTCTCATTCGGGCAGCCCATATCGCACGATCTTCTCATGGCGCTGAATTTCTGCGCGTTGAGTCATAAAAATGCGGATGATCTCAATTCATTATTTTTACTGAGTCGTGAGGCTCAAGGAAAGTCGTTGCTCGAAGAATATCTTGAACTGAGACAGGCGCTGAGTCGTTTCTGCGTGGGGGCTGTGGTTCTAAGTGAACCGGTGCTTTCAGTTATCCGACGTGAACTGAAAAGAATATCGCCCGATGTGCGGATTGAAATTGAGGAGATTGCTCAGGTGCTTGCACAGGAAGTCATAAAACGAGAAGTGCTTGAGGGTGACAAAGCGGTTGAGGCCAAAAAGAAAATAGCCAAGGCAGCTGCCAAGGCGCTGCGCGCTAAATCTGAAGAAAAGGGTCCGGAGTCGGTGACACCGCCAATGGCTCCAATAGTTCCTGTTTCGGCGGTGCAGTAATCATCAATCGTTCGGATGGGACGAAGCTTGGCCAATTGACACCATGATTCCACTCATGAGCGCCGGTCCGGACATCCGTCTTTTTGATTCGCGTCGCGACCATGCGGCGGTCGTGGCGCTCTGGACCGCGGTCCTTGGCTATGGGTTCGCGCACAACGCCCCCGAGCTTTCCATCCGCAAAAAGACGGAGGTGGCCGACGGGTTGTTTTTTGTGGCGGAGGCCGAGGGCCGGCTGGTGGGCACGGTGATGGCGGGCTACGACGGACATCGCGGCTGGATTTACTCGCTGGCCGTCGATCCGGTCTTTCGGAAACAAGGCATCGGCCGCAGGTTGCTCCGGCATGCGGAAACCAGCCTGCTCGAACGCGGCTGCGTGAAAATCAATCTGCAGATTGCCGACGGCAACGAGGGCGTGATCGGTTTCTATGAAAAGACGGGTTACAAGGTTGAGCCCAGGACCAGCATGGGGAAACTCCTGCTGAAATAACGTGATCGGCAGCGGGCCATGGTTCCCTTCATGCTCATGGTCCACTATCGGATTCGTCCCCTCTCTCTCATGCTTCCCAACTACAAAAAGAAAGCCTTCAACTGCATCGGTGCCGCGCTCATCCTCAGCGTGACCGGTTTCGTCCTGACCATTGTCAAGACGCCTCTCGCATCACTGGCCCCGCCGGTGTCTCTCTCCGCGCTTCCGGTTTTCGTTCTCGGCGGCTGCGCCTTTGCGAAGGCGAAGGGTTACCATTGGATCCTGGGCTTGCTGATTCTAACGACCATCCCCGGCCTGCTGGTGCTCATGTTCATCAAGGACAAGCATCCGGAACCGGCCAAATAGGAGTGGTGAGCGGGCCGCTGCGTAACGTCTGCCAAACATGAAAACCCTTATCCTGATTTTACTGGTTTTGAGCGCGTGGCTTGGGTTTAAGGACTACACGCTTTCCAGGCAAAACGCCCAGCTGGACCTGAGCCTGAAGGCTTCGCAGGCGAGTTTGAAGGAAACGGAAACGAGTCTGAAGGATGCCCAGGCAAGTTTGAAGGATGTCCGGGCGAAACTAGAGGAGGCCGATAAAAAACTGGCCGAGGTGGGCTCGCCTGCTTCTCAAGGCGACGTGCAATATCAGGTCGTCAAAAAGCAATATGAGGAGGGCGCCTTGGTGGATTCAGGCGCGAAGGAACCGGATACCGGCAGGCCTGTAATGAAACGCCTGTCGGCGCACTGGATGCTTTATTTGGTCGGGGTCCAGACCAAGCGGGAATACCCGGCTTTCGAAGTTCAGGAAACCGCCTACGCTCATTTTATCCAAGGCGCGTTTTATACCCGGCTTGAACTCAACAGCGTCAAAAGGTGACGGCTGGCCCGCTGCTCGCGGCGGTTTCGGTTTGGGGAGTTGTCTTGAGTGTGCGCGGCGCAGACGGCACTTCACCGGGAAACGGCACGCCCCAGAGGGAGGGCGTTTCTTGCGGCGCAGAATCAGCGCCGGGGGCGAGAAATTTAAAAACATCCTCGAAACGCAGGCTGCATTGCAGGCGCCGCTGGGTTTTTGAATCAATCTTGGGATTCACGACGATGACCGATTCGGTGAATGGAGGCGCGCTTTTGATCGCCTGCGCCTGCTTGCGTGCCTCGGCGGGTGACAGGGTGCGGTCTTTGATGACGGCGTCGAGGCGCTCCAGGTCGGCGCGGGTCACGGGGCCCCAGAGCTTGCGCCACGCTTCCGGAGTGATCGTCGAGGCCACGATGTTGACGAAGCGTTTTTGCTCCCCGTCCTGACGCCAGTAGCCGATCACGAGGATGAACGGCTCCGCGATGTCGTATTGGCGAAGCGCGTCGCCCAGATCGACGGGCGTGCGGTCCTTGGCGGCTTTCGGATTCACGGGCACGCCGCCGTGAAGTTTATTGGCCGCCGCGGGGATGTCCCACTTCTGCGTGTAGCTGGGCGGGGCATAGCCGTCGAAGAACGTGTTGCGGATCCACTCCTCGAAAACGAGTCCGTGCTTCTGCACCTCCTGCGCCCGCGTCGCCACCGGCCCAAGCAGGGCGCAGGTTAAAATAAGCCTGATCAACAAGCGGCTCGGACGCATGTGGTTAACGTGGATGACGGCGGGCGGGTTGCAAGTTTCGGTTGGCCTCGTTTCGGCGGCCATGCAACGGTGGGCGGCGTTCGTCTCCATTAATGAACGCATCTCCCTTCCGGCGGTTTCTTGCACTGACCAAACCCCAACGCTGGCGCATCTTTCTGGGTGTCGCCCTTATCCTTGCCGCCACGCTGCTGATGCTGCCGGCGCCTTGGATCCTCAAGCTGATCATCGACCGCGCCCTGCCGCAGAAAGACATGCGGTTCATGATGGAGATGCTCGCCGCGTTCACCGGCCTCTTCATCCTGCGCGCCTGGCTCACGCTCCTGCGCAACCGCATCCTGCAATTCGCCGCTATGCGCGTGTGCTGCGACTTGCGCATCAGGCTCTTTTCCCACCTGCAAAGCCTCTCCCTGCGTTACTTTGATACCAATCAGACGGGCAAGACCATCGGACGCATCGCGCAGGACACAGGCGAGGTTTACACACTCACCAACGGGTTTCTCATCAATATCATCGCCGACTCGGTCACGGTGGTGTGCGTGCTCGGGTTTCTTTACTGGATCGAGTGGCGCCTGGCGCTGGCGGTGACGGCGGTCCTGCCCCTTTTCGTCGTCAATTACCTGCATCATCGCAAGCGCATGCGCCTCGAAAGCCGCGCGCATCGCGACAACTGGGACAAGGTGATGGGCTTCCTCAACGAGCGCGTGGCGGCCGCCCGTGTGGTGAAATCCTTCGCGAAGGAGCAGGACGAGATTTCGTCCTTCGCCAGCGGCATCAACGCCGACTACCTGAATTTTTCGCGCATCGTCATGCGCAACACCAAGCTCTCCGTCGTGGCCGACGTGCTCGGCTCGCTCGGCGCACTGGTGGTGCTCAGCTACGGCGGGTGGCTCGTGATGCAGGGCAACATGCAGGTGGGCACGCTTGTCGCGTTCAACGCCTACATCACCTTCATCTTCCCGCCCATCGTGCGTTTCGTGGACCTGAGCGCGATTTTCCAGCGCGCCAACACCAGCCTCGAAAACATCTTTGCGATGCTCGACACCAAGCCCGAAGTGACCGACCTGCCCGGCGCGCCCGCGCTGCCGCTGCTGCGCGGCGAGGTCGAGTTCCGCGACGTGGGCTTCGATTACGAACTGGAAACTCCGGGCAAGGGCAGGCCGCGGACGCTAGCCAATGTCAGCTTCGTCATCCCGGAGGGGAAGGTCGTGGCCATCGTCGGTCCCAGCGGCTCGGGCAAGAGCACTATCATCAACCTGATCGCACGCTTCTACGACGTCGCTTCGGGGGCGGTGCTGGTGGACGGAAACGACATCCGCTCCGTCACGACCGACTCGCTGCGCAAACAGATCGGCATCGTGCTTCAGGAGAGCGTGCTCTTCTCCGGCACGTTGGAGGACAACATCAAATACGGCCGGCCCGACGCCACGCGCGAGCAGGTGCTGGACGCCTCGACCGCGGCCAACGCGCACGAGTTCATCGTGAAGCTGCCCGACGGTTACGCCACCGTGGTCGGCGAGCGCGGCTCGAAGCTCTCCGGCGGCCAGCGCCAGCGCATCGCCATCGCCCGGGCAATTCTCAAGGACCCGCGCATCCTGATCTTTGACGAGGCGACCAGCGCGCTCGACACGCAGTCGGAGCGCCTCATCCAGCAGGCGATGGAGCGGCTCATGAAGAACCGCACGAGCTTCATCATCGCGCATCGCCTCTCCACGATTCAGAGCGCCGACATGATCCTCGTGATGGAGCAGGGGCGCCTCGCCGAGATGGGCACGCACGCCGAGCTGCTGACGAAGGGCGGCCTCTACTCCCGCCTACACGCGTTGCAGTTCAAGGATCCGGCTTGAGGGTGGCTTCCGTTCCCGTGGCCCCGAACGTGAGCTCAAGATGAGCGGCGCAAACTCCCCGAGCTGGCGCTCTGGCCCACGGCTTTCTCTCATCAGGTATTTGTCACGTATTACGTGACAAACGGATGGGAGTCTACTTCGCCGGCCGGTAGCGGAGGATGGTGGCGTTGGCGCCTTCCGAGGTGACGTAGATCGTGCGGCTGTCTTGGGCGAAGGCCACGGCCTCGGCCTGCGTGAGTCCGTGCGGCGCGAGGATCTGCGGCTTGCGCGAAAGCGCGGCGGTCCACGTTTCGCCCGGTTTTCTCGGGAAAAGGCATACGTCGCCGTAGGTCACGACGACCGCCGCCGAGCCGTCCGGCGCGAAGTCCATGCCTGTCGGCTCATCCCGGTATTTTCCCGAGGGGAGGGGGATCAGGTTCTGCATGGCGGTGGCCTTGGGGAAATCACGCAACTGCGCGACCGGAACGGCGGCAGGGGTGGGGGTGACGGGCCGCAGCGGCAGCGTGTAGAGGACCGGCGGATGAGTGCGCTTGCTGATCAGGTAGACGAGCCCGGCTTTCGGATCGACGGCGACGGCTTCGCAGTCGCGGGGACCGTCGGGGTAGCTCACGGGAATTTTCCAGGCGACGGGCACGGTGAGTTCTTCGAAGGGGACGAGCTGCGAGGGATCAGGCTCGGCGATGACGTAGAGCGCGCAGTCATGGCGCGAGGCGCGGTTGTCGCCGGTATCGGCCACGAGAATCCATGCGTGGCCGTCGAGTTCGAAGGAGGCGATGTCTTCCCAGTCAACGTTGCGCAGGCCGGCGAGGCGCAGGTCGCCGCGGCGCACGCCGTTGGGCTCGATGCCGTAGAGCACGGGTTGGCCGCCGCTGTCGTTGTGCGTCCAGAAAAGACGCGGATCGCGGCGGGAGGCGGCGATGCCGCTGGCCTCGACGATGCCGGCCGGCATGTGGCCCGCGATCTTATGCTCCTCGTAGGGCGGCGTCTGCGTGCAGGAGGAAAAAAACGGACCAGCCGCCAGCAACACCACGGCGGAAAGAAAACGGAGCGATGACATTTTTAATAACTGCCAGCCGGACCACTTTGGGCGGCGGCACCGGCGAGTTCCGCGAGGATGGCGGCGGCGTTCGAGGTGCCGAGGCGGGTGGCGCCGGCGCCGATAAGAGTGCGCGCGTCGGCCAGGGTCTTGATGCCGCCGGAGGCCTTGAGCCGGATCGCGCCGCGACGGGCGGCGGTCCACGCGGCGATGTCGGCGACCTTGGCGCCGGCGGTGCCGAAGCCCGTGGAGGTTTTGATGAAGTCGGCGCCGGCGTCCTCGCAGATTTTCAAGGCTTCGAGGCGGCGGACCTCGTCGAGGAAACACGTTTCGACGATCACCTTGATGAGCTGGCCCTGACCATGGGCGAGGCGGGTGAGTGCGGTCACTTCGGCGGCGACCTCGGCGGCGTGGCCGGCGAGCAGCGCGGGGTAGTTCATCACGATGTCCACCTCGTGCGCGCCGGAGCGGTGGGCGGCAGTGATCTCGGCAGCCTTGGCCTCGGTGGAAAAACGTCCACTGGGAAAACCGATGACGGTGCCGATGGGCACGCCGGTGCCGGCCAGGACGCGGGCGGCAAGCCGCACACTGGCCGGATAAATCATGACGCAGGCGAAACGATGGACGGCGGCTTCGCGGCACAGTTGTTCGATGTCGGTCTCGGAGGCATCCAGCCGGAGGTTGGTCGAGTCGAGCATCAGGGCCAGTTGGGCAGGCGTGAACGTCATGGCATGCAGCCTAGCCGGTGCGTGGCGCGCGGGAAGCCGCTTTTTGGGCCGAAACCTGCTTTACCTTGCTAGGCCGTGGGTGGCGTGAAAGCTCACCGTCCACGGGAAATGCCATGCGACTTCTAAACTGCAAACGCTTGCGCAGGGTTTGGGCCGGTGCGGTCTTGCTGTTGATTTCCCTTGGTGGGCTGCGCGGGGCGGATGCACCGGCAACACCGGCGTTGGACCAGGTCAGCCTGCAGCTCAAGTGGAGGCATCAGTTTCAATTTGCCGGCTACTATGCGGCCATCGCCCAGGGTTACTATCGCGAGGCCGGGCTTGAGGTTAACCTGATCGAGGCGAAGCCGGGACGGGACCCGGCGGCCACGGTGTTTGCCGGCCACGCGGAGTTTGGCGTGGGCACCTCCGACATCCTGCTGCTGCGCGGCCAGGGAAAACCCGTGGTGGTGCTGGCGACGATCTTCCAGCATTCGGCGCTCGTGTTGCTGGCGCGCAAGGCTTCCGGCGTGCACGACCTGCAGGACCTGCACGACAAGCCGATCATGATCGAGCCGTTGTCGGCCGAGTTGTTCGCCTACTTCCGGGACGAGGGCATCAATCCGGCAAAGCTGAAGGTGGAAAACCACACCTTCGACGTGAAGGATCTCATCAGCGGCCGGGTGTCCGCGATGTCGGGTTACTCGACGGACGAGCCGTTTGTGCTGGATCAGGCGGGATTTGAGTATCTGGCCTTCACGCCGCGCGCGGGCGGCATCGATTTCTACGGCGACAATCTTTTCACCACCGAGGAGCAAATCCGCCTGCATCCCGCGCGCGTGAAGGCGTTTCGTGAGGCGAGCTTGAAGGGCTGGGACTACGCACTCGCCCATCCCGACGAGATCATAGATCTGCTCCTGCGGGACTACGGCTGCAAGAGCAGCCGCGCGCACCTGGTCTTCGAGGCCGAGCACACCGCGCTGCTTATGCATCCAGGCCTGATCGAGGTGGGGCATATGAACCCGGGGCGCTGGCGGCACATGGCGGACACGTATGCGGACTTCGGCATGCTGCCGAAGAGTTTTTCCTTGGACGGTTTTCTTTACGATCCCGACCCCAAGCCTGATTTACGCTGGGTCTACTGGTCACTCGCCGGTCTCGGCGTGATCACCGTGGGCGCGGTGGGTTGGTTGCTGCCGCTGGTGAGGTTGAACCGACGGCTGCGCGAAGAAGTGGCGGCCCGCCGGAAGACCGAGGATGAGCTGCGCTACGCGAAGGAAACGGCGGAGGAGGCGGACCGGGCCAAGAGTCACTATCTGGCGGTGATGAGCCACGAGGTGCGCACCCCGATCGGCGGCGTGATCGGGCTGGTCAATTTGTTGCAGGAAGAACCGTTGACCCCGGATCAACGCGAGACGGTGGATCTGATCGAGCACTCGGCGAACAGTCTGCTGAAGCTGATCAGCGGTTTGCTGGATCAGGCGCGGCTCGGGCAGGGGAGGATGGAGCTGGAGGTGGCGCCGCTGCCGGTCGGAGCGTTCACCACGGAGATATGCGAACTTTTCCGCGGCTCGGCCCAGGCGAAGGCGTTGACACTCGACTGTCAGGTGGATGCCGCCGTGCCCGTGATCATCCGCACCGACGGACCCCGGCTGCGGCAGATCCTGAGCAACCTGATTTCTAATGCGCTGAAGTTCACCTCACAAGGGAGCGTGGCGGTGACAGTGACTATGGCTGCGGCGGGCCGGGTGCGCTTCAGTGTGCGCGACACCGGCATGGGCATAACGGCGGAGCAACAGGCGCGGCTTTTTTCGCATTACGTCCAGGCGGATGCGTCGATCGCTCGGAAATTTGGCGGCACGGGTCTGGGTCTGTCCATCTCGCGTGAACTCGCGCGGCTTCTCGGCGGCGACATCACCGTCGAAAGCACGCCGGGACAAGGCACGGTTTTCACCGTGGAGATCGTGGCCCATCCGGCGGCGTCGGGCGGAGACGAGGCCTCAGTTCTTTAAGAATTTGGCGAGCTCGCGCTGCGTCGGCATTGCGGGTGCCGTGCCGTGCTTGGTGACGGAGAGCGCGGCCACGGCACCGCCAAAGCGGGCCGCCGCGACGGTGTCTCCGTTGAATTCCACAAAGCCGGCGGAAAAACCTCCCACGAAGGCGTCGCCCGCGCCGGTGGTGTCGACCGCCTTGACCTTGTAGGCGGGAATGAAGACGGGGCCGGAGGCTTGGGACACGAGGCAGCCGCGTTTTCCGAGGGTGACGATTACGACGGCCGGGCCGAGGGTGCGGCAGAGCGCATGGAGATCGTCGTTGGAAAGCAGACTCAGCGCGGTCTCGGTGAAATCCTTGCGTCCGGTGGCGGGAAGAAGGTTCACGAGCGCGGTGAACTCGGCCTCGTTGGGGATGAGCACATCGACATGCTTCAAGATTGCCGGATCGAAATCCGCCCGCATGGGCGCGGGATTGAGAACGGTGGTGACGCCGGCGGCGCGTGCGGTTTTCAGCACGAACGCGGTGGTGGCCAGATTGGATTCGAGTTGGGTGACCACAATTTTGGCGTCGGTGAGAAGCTTTGAATCGAAATCCGTTTTCGCGAGGTAGGCGTTGGCACCGAGGGCGACGATGATTTCGTTCTGGCCTGAGGCATTTACGAGGATGCCGGCGGTGCCGGTCGCGTGCTTGGGTTTTTCCACGAAGCAGGCGGCGATGCCCTCGGCGGCGTAAAAGGCTTTGGCCTCCGCTGCGAAGGCGTCGCGACCGACTGCGCCGATGAAGAGCGTGGGTGCGCCCGCGCGTCCCGCCGCCACGGCCTGGTTGGAGCCCTTGCCGCCGGGGCCGGTGGTGAAAGTGCCGATGATGGTTTCGCCCGGCTTGGGGAAGGCGGCGCACCGCCACACGAGATCCTGCACGAAGCTGCCTACGACCACGACTTGGGGTTTCATAAGGAGGCCGATGCTGACCGGAGACGCGAACGGGGCAAGGCCGAGGCGACAGTCCACGTGCTGTTTTTTCCATCCGGAGCAGGTTGATTTTTGGAAATCACAAAAAATGGAAACCAGCCGCCAAAACCAGTTTGTCACGTATTACGTGACAAACTGGTTTTGCGTGCAGTCTTGCCCGAGGGGCGTCGGGTGGATGGGGTGGGGGCATGGGCACATCGCTTTTCCCCCAGCACATCATCGCCCGAAAACGCGACGGCCATGCGCTGTCGGCGGATGAGATCGCGGCGTTTGTGCGCGGGGCGACCGACGGGTCGTGGGCTGACTACCAGCTCAGCGCGATGCTCATGGCGGTTTTCTTGCGCGGGATGAATACGGCCGAGACGGCGGCGTTGACCGATGCGATGATGCGCTCGGGCGTGGTAGCCGATCTGTCGGCGGTGCGCGCGCCGAAAGTGGACAAGCATTCGACGGGTGGCGTCGGCGACAAGATTTCCATCCACCTCGCACCCATGGTCGCAGCGTGCGGCGTCGCCGTGCCGATGATCAGCGGTCGCGGGCTCGGGCACACCGGCGGCACGTTGGACAAGTTGGAGTCGATCCCCGGGTTTCGCGTCGGGCTGTCGATGGAGGAATACCGTGCGCAGGTCGACAAGGTGGGTTGCGCGCTCATCGGGCAGACCAAGGAACTGGCGCCGGCCGACAAGAAACTCTACGCACTGCGCGACGTCACCGCGACGGTCGAGTGCCTGCCGCTCATCTGCGCGTCGATCATGTGCAAGAAACTCGCCGAGGGTATCGATGCTCTCGTGCTCGATGTGAAATTCGGCGCGGGCGCCTTCATGAAGGACAAAGCCGATGCGCGGGCGCTGGCGCAGGCGATGGTGGACATCGGCAATGCGATGGGAAAGCCGACGCGTGCTCTGCTGACCGCGATGGATCAACCGCTCGGACGTGCAGTGGGCAACGCGCTGGAAGTCGCCGAGTCCATCGCGTGCCTGCGCGGCGAGGGTCCGGCGGATTTAATGGAGGTTACCTATGCGTTGGGTGAACAGATGCTGCTGCTTGCTGGCACGGTCAAAACTGCGACGGAAGCGCGGGTGATATTGGAGAAATCAATTTCAAGCGGTGCGGCGCTGGCGAAGTTCCGCGAGATCGTGACGGCTCAAGGTGGCGACGGGCGCGTGGTGGATGATCCGGCGCGGCTGCCGCAGGCGCGGTTGCGCGTTGAGGTGACCAGTGCGACCGGCGGTTATGTGCAGGCAATCGGCGCGATGGAGATTGCGCTGGCGGCGTTAAAACTGGGCGCTGGCCGCGTGAAGGCCGAGGACGCGGTGGATCACGCGGTGGGGTTCAGCGCGCTGGTAAAAATCGGCGAACGCGTGGAGGCTGGCGGAGTGCTCGCGGTCGTCCACGCGAGTAGCGATGCGGCGCTCGCGGAGGCGCGGGAGAGCGTGGCGGAGGCGATTCGTTTCAGCGCGAAGCCGGTGCAGGCTCCGCGACTGGTGGACGAAGTGATCGGGTGAGAAAAGTAGAAGCGGCATCTTGCCGCTTTTTTGTTTGGGAAACGCGGCGGGACGCCGCGTCTACTTTTTAAGCCTGCTCCATCTCGGTCAGCTTGGAGGCGGCTTCCTCCCACTCGGCGGTGGCCTTGGTGACGAGGTTGACGGTCGCGCTTAGCTCCAGGTTGAGGTGGTGGAACTTGCCCTTGTCGGCGTAGGTCTCGGGCGATTCCAGCGCGGCGGTGATCTCGGCCTGCTTGGCTTCGAGATCGACGACCTTCTTTTCGAGGACGCCGACTTGTTCGCGAAATTTGCGGATTTCGTTGGCGCTGGGTTTTGACTTCACCACGCCCGAGGAGACGGGGGCGGCTTTCTTGGTTTCCACCTGCTTCGGGCGGCTGTCGGTGAGACCGGAAGTGAGCGCTGCGCGGGCGTCGGTGGACTTGGATTTATCCAGGTAGTAATCGTAGTCGCCGTAATAGTGGGTGAGCTTGCCGCTGTGAACGTGGAGGACGTTCTTTGCGAGCGCCTTGATGAAGTGGACGTCGTGACTGATGAAGATGAGCGTGCCTTCGTAGTTCCTGAGCGCCATGACCAGCGCGTCGATTGACTGGATGTCGAGGTGGGTCGTCGGCTCGTCCATGAGGAGGAGATTGGGCGGGCGGACGAGGATGCGGGCGAGGGCGAGGCGGGTTTTCTCGCCGCCGGAGAGGACGGAGACGGGCTTGTGCACGTCGTCCTTGCGGAAGAGGAAGGCCCCGAGAATGGCGCGGGCCTGCTGCTCAGTGAGTTGATTTTCGTTGGTGCGCAGCTCCATCACGTTCTCGAACACCGTCGCTTCGGCGTTCAAGTTATCGAGACGGTTTTGGGCGAAGTAGCCGGGGACGACGTTGCTGCCGAGTTCGCGCGTGCCGCCCTGGATGTCGATCACGCCGGCGAGGATTTTGAGGAGGGTGGATTTGCCCGCGCCGTTGGGGCCGATGAGGACGATGCCCTGGCCACGCTCGGCGGTGAAGTTGAGGTCCTTGTAGACGACGTAATCGCCGTAGGCCTGCTTGACGTGTTCGAGCTCGATGACCTTCAGGCCGGAGCGCGGGGGCTGCGGGAACTTGAAGTTCATCTTGCGGAGCTCCTCGGTGGGCTCCTCGACGGCGACCTCCTTGAGGCGTTCGATTTGTTTCTCCTTGGACTTCGCGCGGGAGGCCATGGAGGCCTTGGCCCCGAAGCGGTCGACGAAGACCTGAAGATGGGCGATCTCGCGCTGCTGGTTCTTGAAGGCGGCGGCCTGCTGGTGTTTGCGGGCTTCTTTTTCGGTCAGGAAATTATCGTAGTTGCCGTGGTAGTAATGGAGCGAGCCGGCGCGCAGCTCGAGCATGCCGGTGCAGAGGGCGTTGAGGAAGGCGCGATCGTGGGAGATGACGACGAGGCCGCCGGGATAGCGCGTCAGATAATCCTGGAACCAGAGGAGGGCCTCGAGATCGAGATGGTTGGTGGGCTCGTCGAGGAGGAGGAGGGCGGGCTCGGCAACGAGGAGGCGGGCGAGGTGGGCGCGCATGACCCAGCCGCCGGAGAAGGTTTTCGCGAGCTTGTCGGCGTCGTCGGTCTTGAAGCCGAGACCGTCGAGGATTTTGCGGGCGCGGGGTTCGAGGGTGTAGTCGATGTCGTAGTCGTCATCGTCGGGCTCGAGTTTTTTGCCGCTGGTGGCGATGTGGAGAATGGTCTCGTCGCCGGCGGGGGCGGATTCCTGAGGGAGGTAGCCGAAATCGGCGCCGCGTTCCCACTCGATGGTGCCGGTGTCGGGTTTTTCCTCGCCGAGGATCAGGCCGAAGAGGGTGGACTTGCCGGCGCCGTTGGGACCGATGAGGCCTAGCCGGTCGGTGCGCGCGATGAACAGCGAGACGTCGGAAAAGAGTTCGCGGGTGCCGTAGGACTTGGAAACATCTGCAATGGTCAGCATGGAGAACGGGACAACAAAGCGGGCGCCTTCCCGTCGGTCAACGCCGCATCCTGATAGGGTGCATGACGTTTATTTCTAGGCGGCTGCCAGGTTTCAGCAGGGAAACCGATAAGAAATGGCCGGCAAGCGACCTCTGGAGATTGGTTTGGGGACGTTACGAATGCGCGACAGCCGGATTTTTGTGGCGTCGGCTTTCGGGGCCGCTGTAAGTCTGGGGCCCACTTTTATGAAGAAAGCCAAGCTCCAGAAGCGTCCCGAGGACATCAACGCCAAGCTCGCCGCCAAAAAAGGCCCGATCTCGCAGTTCATCGCCCACAACTACCGTCACTTCAACGCCGCCGCGCTGCTCGACTCCGCGAAGGGCTACGAGGACCACCTCAAGGCCGGCGGCAAGATGCTCGTCACCCTCGCCGGCGCCATGTCCACCGCCGAACTCGGTCTCACGCTCGCCGAGATGATCCGCGCCGACAAGGTCCACGCCATCGTCTGCACCGGAGCCAACCTTGAAGAAGACATCTTCAATCTCGTCGCCCACGATTACTACGAGCGCGTTCCCAGCTACCGCGATCTCACCGCCGCCGACGAGCAGGCGCTGCTCGATCGCCACATGAACCGCGTGACCGATACGTGCATCCCCGAGGGCGAGGCCATGCGCCGCATCGAGGCCGCCGTCGCCGAGGAGTGGATCGCCGCCGACCAGTCCGGCCAGCGCTTCTTCCCGCACGAGTTTATGTATAAGATTCTTCGCTCCGGGAAGCTGAAGAAGATGTATCAGATCGACCCGAAGAATTCCTGGATGCTCGCCGCCTGCGAAAAGAACCTCCCGATCATCGTCCCCGGCTGGGAAGACGCCACGTTGGGCAACATGTTCGCCGGCCGCGTGATCACCGGCGAGATCAAGAACGTACACACCGTGCGCACCGGCATCGAATACATGACCGTGCTGGCCGAGTGGTATACGAAGACCGCCAAGCTCCTCAAAAACGGCGAAGGCTCCATCGGCTTCTTCCAGATCGGCGGCGGTATCGCCGGCGACTTTCCGATCTGCGTCGTGCCCATGCTGCACCAGGATCTCGGCCGCCGCGAAGTGCCGCTGTGGGGGTACTTCTCGCAGATCAGCGATTCGACCACCTCCTACGGCAGCTACTCCGGCGCGGTGCCGAACGAGAAAATCACCTGGGGCAAGCTCGGCCAGAAGACCCCGAAGTTCATCGTCGAAAGCGACGCGACCATCGTGGCTCCGCTGATTTTCAGCTGGGTGCTGGGCAAGTAAGCGGACGGGCGGACAAACGGAGTTTTTTAACGCGAAGAGCGCGAAGAAACGCAAAGGTCCGAACCAAGGTTTTACTTCAAAGCCGCACCGTCATGGGTGCGGCTTTTTTGTGGATAGAAGACCTCCAGAGGGGCGAGTTGGATCCGGCGGCGGCGTTGAGGGATCGGCGTGGGCGTGAACGCGATGGCTTTCACGCCGCAGATCATAACAGGTCGCTCAAAGCATCGTTGGCGGTGCGCAGGCGAGAGGAAAGAGTGTTGACCACGAGGCGGTGTAATTTGCCCGCCAGCGCGGGTTGTTCCGCTTCCAGCTGCGTGAAGTCCTGCCGGTTGATGACGAGCAGCCGCGCCGGCGTGTCGGTGCGGATGTCGGCGCTGCGCGTCTCCCCGCTGTAAAAGCCCATCTCGCCCACGATGGTGCCGGGACCGTAGGTGCGCAGGCGCTTGCGGTAGTCGGAGTTTTTGATGGAGAGCTGGATGCTCACCCGGCCCGCGAGGATGATATAGAACATTTCGGAGGCGTCGCCTTTGCGGATAAAGGTTTCCCCGGCCTCGATCGTTTCCTCGCGAAAAAGCCGGGAGATGGCCGCCGCCTCCCCGGGGGACAGTGTCCCGAGCAGTTGGTCGAGGCTGGTGCTGGCGATGGCCTCGGTCAGAATCGTTTGTTCGGCCCACTCCAGTCCGTGATCCAGATCGGGGAATATCCTTGCGGGGCTGCGCACGATATCGAGGCCGCAGACCCGCATTTTTTCCCGAAGCCCGGCGGACACGCCCGTGAACACCACTTGGGTGCCGCCCTCGATGCACATTCGCAGGAGTTTCCGCATGACCATGACCGACGACGCGTCGATGCCGCGGACCAGCCAGAAATCAAGGACGAGCACGCGGGCTTTGCCCGGGACTTCGCGCAGTTCGTCGAGGACGGCCGTGACCGTGCCGAAGAAAAGGTAGCCGTGGAACTCCGCCCCCTGGATGTGTTCGCCGCGGGCGCGCAGCCAGTCCATCTCGTGCGGGGGGCGTTCGACGTTGGAGTGGCGCACGGCCCCGTTGAAGCGATGCTTGACGACCGAGGCGCGGCTGAAGGTCACGACGAAGCTGAGCATCGCGATGATCACGCCGAGGATCACGCCGGGCACGATGCCGAAGCCCGCGACGATCACGAGGATGGCCAGCATGGTGAGATAGTCTGCTGTCGGCATCTCCCGGCGGCAGTCCCACAGCCAGTGGACGAGCAGGGACACGCCCAGATAAAGGATCAGCCCGGTGAGCACGGGCTTGGCCAGCAGCGCGATCATGCCCGGCGCGAGCAGCACGAGCAGCAGCACGAAGGCCACGCAGAGACGTCCCGCCCAGGGGGAATTGGCCCCCGCGCGCAGGTTCAGCAGGCTGCGGTTGAACGAGTTCACCGCGACGATGCCGCCCACGATGCCGCCGAGGGTGTTGGCGATGCCCAGCGCCTTCAGCTCGCGGTCGAAGTCCGCGTCCTTCCCGGTGGCGTGGTCCAGGCTGGTGGCGTTGAGCAGGATGGTGATGACGACCACCATGGTCATCGCGGCGAAGTCATTCGCATGCAGCAGAATCAGGTCCCATCGCACCAAGTCCCACGGCTGGTTGAAAGGGTGGCTCCACACGCCCAGCGGAATGGGGTTGAGCAACAGGCCGTCGGCGTGGGCACGGACCATGTCCACCCCCGAGGCGGCCAGCACGGCGTGAAAAAGGAGCGTCCCGCCAAAAATCACGCACGGGATCACGAGGTAGTGCTTCCACGTCCGCATGAGCACGAGCAAGGCCATCATGACCGCGCCGGCGGTTATCCATGAGAGCGCCGGCACGGATTCTATCGCCGCCAGGGTGGTGTGAGCGGGGGACGAGCCCGTGAGCATTTTCCAGCCGCCCGAGACCAGAAGGAATCCGGTGCCCACCAGAAAACCGCCCACCACTTGATACGGTATGTAGCGCACGTAGCCTCCCCAGCGTCGTTCGCCGACCAGATACAGCAGCAGCCCGCAGCCGATCGAGGAGAGAAACAAAAACATCAGCACGGTCGGCAGCAGCTCCGCCGAATGCGGTCCTGACTCGCGGAGGATTTCGGCCGCGACCGCCGCGACCGTCACGGCCAAGATGGCCGAGGGGTTGGAATCCGGTCCGCCCATCGCGAAATCGAAGGAGCTCCGCCACGACAGCACCAGGATCGCCGCGCAACTGCTCACGATCGCCGCCAGCACCGCCTGCCCGGAATAGGGTGCCAGCGATCCGCCGAAGATCAGCGTCGCGAAGCCGCTCGCGTAGGCGAGGGTCATCAAGGCGCAAATCGCCCCGGCGAGGAGATTGGGAGCAAACGCTTTGAACCCTGTGAATTTGCCGTGGCCGGACATTAACAGCCCATACATGACGTCGGCCAAAAACACCGCAACGGCCCGGATGAGACCCAATGTTAAATTCCGGTTACGGCTTTTTGCTGCGGCTTTCTGGATGGCCTGCCGTCGTCGCCGATTGGGTCAGGATGCGGGCGTGGCGGATTCTCCAGGCTGGCCTTCCTCTCTGGAACGGTATGCAAGCATCGTGCAGAATGCGGTCGAGGGAATCATTTCAGTCCACGCCGGCCGGACGTTACCTGCTGGTCAACCCTGCGTTGGCGGGGATGTATGGCTATGCCTCGCCCGAGGAATTGTTAAGTCAGGTGCAGGATATTTCGCGGACGATCTATGTCGACCCGGCGGTGCGGCGATGCACCGTAGTTGACCACGCCTGTTCATGTGCGGCCAAAAGGATGCGATCCACCAGATCAACGACCACGTCATGAGGCAGCGAACGGGTCTCTTCCGCGATTTGATCGATGGTCATCGGCATGGATGTGAGTGCGTGCATGGAGGCTTCGCGAGCAAGCTCGCTCCCACGGTCAAACCATCGCGGCGTAAAGCCACTCGAGACAGTTGCTACAAATGGCCCTCTTAGCGGTGGCGGAGAGGCATCCGCCTTTGCAACTGGGCGAGGTGGAGGTTGGCGGGGGCGATGACGGGGCCTGCGATGCACTCCAGCCATTTTCCGGAGGAGTCGGTGACTTCGGGATGGGTGGATTGGATGCCGACAAAATTCATGGAGGCCGGACCGAAGTCGTCCGGCGGATAGGGGAGTGGTTGGTCGCTCCGGAGATTCCAAAATGTGCCGCGTGCCGCGCAGTTTTTGCCCAGATCCCAGCCGCCTCCGCAGTGCCAGGGGCGGGTGCCGCGCCCGGTGTCGATATGGGTGAACAGATTTTCGTAAGGGGTTCGTTTGTGGTGGTCGAAGCAGAGGTCGACGCCGTAGCCCTCCGAAAAAACATTCCCCGCGCCGAGGCTCACGGAGATGTCGTGGATGAAGCGGGTTTGATAATCGAAGAGGCTGAAAAGATTGTCGTCACCCGCGATGTAGGCGCCGTGGTGACCGGTGCAACCGGTCTCATCGGTGGCGCGCGTGCAGGTATAGATGACATCCAGCACGCTGCAGAAAGATGATTTGATGAAAATTCCGCCATCGGCGTTGTGGATGCGGATGTCACGCACCCAGCAGTCGGCGGCGTTTTGGATGGCAATGGCGTTGTGGCCGAGTTCGTTGAAATGGCCGGCGTAAACCTGATCGGGGAATTCGAAGCCGAGGTGCTCCACTCCGCACTCCGTCATCGCGGGTTCAAACGCGAGCAGCTCTGGCGTCCATTCCGGACGGATGTCGAAACGGAGGGGGCGGTCGATCTCCACGCGGTTGCCGGTGATGGACACGATCCGGCAGACGAGGCGCGCACAGGTCGAGCCTTTGAGTTCGCCGGTTTCGCCCGGATCGTCCGAGTAAAGATGGCGTGCAAGGCTGTTGTCGGAGGTATCCTGTTGATGCACGAGAACGCGCCGGCCGGGCTGGAGGTTTTCGGTGGAGGAAAGGTCCAGAAAGCGGCTGCCGCGGGTGGCGGGAGTGGTGATGGACGCGAGGCAGTCGTGTGCCGGTTTGCCGCCGAGTATCCACACCACGCCGCCGGCCCACGAGTAGTTTGAGGTGCGGCGGCCGTCGGTGGTCGCTCCCCAGTCCGGGCGGATATCGGAAAGCGGGACGGGACAGACGAGCGTGGTTTTTTCCGGCCCGGCGCCGCGGAGCACCACGCCCGGGCGCGTGATTTCCAGAATTTGAGTGATGACGTAACGCCCGGGTGGAATCTCGATAACGCCGTTTACCTCGGCGAGCGCCTTCAGAAAGGCGGCGGAGTCGTCATGCACGCCATCGCCGCGCGCGCCGAAATCCCTGACGCTGATGCCCGGCGGCAAGACGGGAGGTTCCTCGGCGCAACCGTGATAGCCGGCCCATGAAAAATCGGGCAGCCGGCCTTCGGGTTTCCAGAGTTCGCCGTGCGCGCCCCAAAGCGCGGACTTGAAAGGAGCGGACATTTTCGAGGAAAGAACGCCGCCGGATAGCTGACTATTTGGCCGGAGCGGACTTGATCGCGGCGTTTACGGCGGCGACGGTGAGGTCGTTGATGACCACATCCACCGGCTTTTTCTGGCTCGCGGCGTAGGCTTCCAGGGCGGCGAGTTGATTGAGCGAGAGTTTGATCTTGGGCGTCGCTTGGAAGAGGTCGGGCTGGTCGCGCCACTTGGCGTTCACGGCGGCAAGCTGGCGGTCGTCGAGTCCGAAGGCCTTGAGCACGCCGGACGCCATCATCAGGTTGCCGTAGGTGTTCATGTGCACGCCATCGACGGTCAGGATGCGCTTGTTCGCGGCTTGGTCGGCGGCCATGGCGGCGTTGAGGTCGGCGAGGGGGAGTTTGCGGGTCTTGGCGATGTCGCGGAGAAACGCGTTGTAGTCGGCGAGCTTCACGTTTTCTGGGGTGGTGAGCGGCAGCTTGATCTGCGTCGAGGTGAGCACGACGACCTTCACGCCGGCCTGCTGGCACTTGTCGAGGATCTCGGTGATGTTCTTTTTGTAGGCGTCCAGCGGGACGCCCTTTGCGCCGTGCCAGACGTCGTTCACGCCGCAGCTGAGCGTCATCCAGGTGGGCTTTTTGCTGAGCACGTCGCTGTCGAGGCGTGCGAGCATGTCGTTGGATTTGTTGCCGCTGATGCCGGCGGGGATGACGGTGACGTCGATGCCTTGGGCGGCGAGCCCGCTGGCGACGAGGCGCACGTAGCCGCCGGGGTTGGCTCCTTGGGCGGTGATCGAGTCACCCATGAAGGCAATGGAGTCGCCTTTCTTGACGATGATTTCGCCGGCGCGGAGCAGCGGGCTGAAAAGGAGAGCGACGGAGGTAACCAGCAGAGGTAGGATACGCATGAGAGGAAAACCCAAAGCCGGTCTGACGCAAAAAGCAATGGCCTGACTACGGGAGGCGACGGGCAATCGGTAGACTTATGCCTGCAAGCAAAAGAATTGGACTTTGCAAAAGATAACGACGGAAAACGAAGCGCTTGCACTCTCACCGGCATGGACCTGCGGTTACTCGTTTTTTCCGACGGGGGCGAGGAGCGGGGAGAGGGAGGTGGCGCTCGGGGTCTTGGCCGATTGTTCGGGGCCGTGGATCGCGATTTTGGGTTTCCACGCCAGCCAGTCTTTGTCGGCTTCGCGCGAGAGTTCGAAGCGCGTGCCTTCAGCCGCGACGTCGGCCAGCGGGGCGGTGTCCGGGGTGGCGAAGGCGATGCCGCCGGAGACGAGTGATTCGAGCGAGGTGTTTTTAAGCTCGGCGCCGAAGAGGCCGATTTTGAAGGCAAATCCGCCGGCATTCCAGAAGCGCGTGTTGGCGCGCACCAGATCGACATACGGGGCGTCGATCCGGAAGCGGATGAGCACGGCGGTGCTGTCGTCGGAAAGACGGCTGCTCTCGACGATGCCGACCTTGACCTCGCGATAAAAAACCGGGGAGCCCGCGTTGACCGAGCCCAGGCGGTCGCTCGACAAAACGAAACTGCGGCCGCCATCGTGTCCGCGGGGAATCGGAGGGCGATCAAGCCCGGTGAAATGTTGGGCGGGCGCGCCGTGGCCGGGATTTACGTTGATGCGGGCGCCGGTGAGAATCGTGTCGAGTCCGCGCACGGCGCCGAAACTGATCTCGGGTTGCACGACCCAGAACTGCGCGCCTTCGGTGGCGAGGGAGACGGCGTCGCGATCCAAGCGCAGGCGCACGCTGACGCCGGAGAGATCGGGCTTCAGCTCCACGCCGAGGACAATGCCCACGGCCACGCCCTTGTGCTCAAGGTGGGTTTTCCCGGCTGCGATTCCTGAGCCGTCTTCGAAATCGATGACGATCTCCGGGCCATGATTGCGATATTCATTGATGAACATCCAGGTGCCGATGACCAAGGCGATCATGGGCACGACCCACACCAAGGGGATGGCGAGGCCGCGAGAGAGATGGGGTTTGGGCGGGGAGTTCATGCGGAAGGCGGGTTTGAGGCGGAAGGTGAATGAGCCGACGCCCAGAGGATGCGTGGATCAAAGGCGCGCGTTGCCAGGATCGTGAGCGCAACCACCGCCGCGAACGCCACGATGCCCGGGCGGGGAATCCCCAGCGCCGGAGTGCCGAAACGAACCACGCCGGTCAGGAAAGCCACCAGGAAAACGTCGAGCATCGACCAGCGTCCGATCACGTTGAGAAATGCATAAAGGCGGGTGAGGGCGCGCAGGCGGTGGTCGGGAGCGCCGCGGTGCGCGGCCAGCAGGAGGATTCCCAGTCCGGCCAGTTTGAGGAAAGGGATGACCAGGCTTGCGATGAAGATGATGGCGGCGAGCAGCCAGAGGCCTTTGGAATAAAGCTCCACGATGCCCGACCAGATCGTATCGCTGCGGATATCGCCGGCCAGTTCGGTGTGAATGATCGGAAGGAAATTAGCGGGCAGGAGCATGAACATCGCCGCCAGCGCGAAGGCGGCGGTGCGGTGCAACGAGTAGGAATGGGCGGGTGAACGGTTCATGGTTCGGATGATCCCGGCAGACGCAGCCGAAACGCGCGCCAGGCGAGCAGGAGAGCGAGGGTCATGGCCGCGTAATTCCAGAAGCCGGCATTGATTTCCACCTGGACGATACTATCGAGGCGAGAGAGGGCGACGAACGTTGCGAGCAGGAAAACTTCGGGCATGGCCCAGTGGGCGAGCAGGCGTCCCCACCATTGAGTGTGTTGCGGGTAGCGATGGCTGAGGGCGAGCGCCGCGAGCAACAGGAGGGGGGCAACTCCGCCGCAGATTAACACCCAAGCGGAGAGGACGTGCATCCCGTTTTCGTGGAGGCGGGCGACGCTGGTGAGGAAATTGCCGCTGCGCGCGCTTCCAAGTTTTTCGACCGTGATGAAGGGGAGGAGTGCGGCGGGCACGGCGAAAATCAGCCCGGCCAGGGCAAGGGCGACAGGAACGTGTTTGCCTCCGTGCGGGGCCAGCGCCAGCGGGGTGTTGCAACGAACGCAGCGGGCCGTCTCTCCCGCGGTCAGGACCACAGGCTGATGCACACAGCCGCAGAGGCGGCAGGTGAGCAGAGGAGCGGATACGGAGGACATAAGGCAACCCGCGCGGCTACGCGCTGCTGTATTACCCCGCCGACCGATTTGGCGGGGGCCGGTTCCCGTCAAACGCGCATGTGGCGATCTCCCATCCCGCGGCTTCCACCGAAATGGCTACGGTGAAAAGGGGTTTTATTCCGCATGGCAGGGAAGCACGCCCTATGCCGTCGCGAGCTTCAGCAGGCTGGCGGCGGTGGCGCGGGCGGAACGGGCGGGGGTGGTTGTTTGCGTGGCGTGGGCGGCGACGATGGCGCCGTCGATCAGGAGACTGAGGGTGTTGGCCAGAGCGGTCGGGTCTTTCGCGCCGACAGCGGCGCAGAGGTCGGCGAGGGTGGCTTGAATGGCTTCTTTGTGGCGCCAGGCGGTCTTGTGGATCGGATGCGTGGGCTCGGGGTATTCGCTCAGAGCGCGGATAAAGACGCAGCCCTTGAAGTTTTCCGTGCCGAACCAGCTCTCCAGCCAATCGAAGACGGAGAGCAGGCGTTCGACGGGATCGGAGCCGGCGGTCCCTACTTTGGCGACGATGGACTCGCGGAACTCGCAGTCGCGTTTTTCGAGGATTGCGATGATCAACTCCTCCTTGGACGCGAAGTGGTTGTAGAGGGTCATTTTTGCCACGCCGGCTTCGGCCAGAATCGTGTCGATGCCAACCACGCGTAAGCCGTCGCGGTAAAAAAGTCGCCATGCGGTCGCCATGAGATGATCGCGTTTCGGAGAAGAAATCTCGGTGGCTGACATATCTTTACCGTCGGAAAATTTCTCCGAAATGCAACGAAATAGACAGGTCTGTATATTTTATGCTTGCGTTAAGATAGACAGGTCTGTCTTGTCGCCCTCAACGCCGGTGCCTGAACTGTTCGCATTCTCTATAATCGCCGTGAATCCACGCCCTCCAATCCCTCCTTTTACCGAAGAATCCGCCCGCCAAAAAATCCAAGCCGCGGAAGATGCCTGGAACAGCCGTGATCCCGAACGCGTGTCGCTGGCCTACACGGTCGATACCGAGTGGCGCAACCGCACCGACTTCATCAACGGTCGCGCCGAGGTCGTCGCCTTCCTGCGGCGCAAGTGGGAGCGCGAGCTCGATTACCGCCTGCGCAAGGAGCTCTGGGCGTTTCAGGGCAACCGCATCGCGGTGCGTTTCGAGTATGAGTTTCACGACGCGTCCGGCCAGTGGTGGCGCGCCTACGGCAACGAGAACTGGGAGTTCGACGAGTTCGGGTTCATGCGCCGCCGCTTCGCCAGCATCAACGATCTCAAGATCACCGAAGCCGACCGCAAGTTCCGCTGAGCCCATCCCTTTCCCGCCGGATTCTCCGGCCGATCATCAACAAAACCAGAAAACGAAAGATACCATCATGTCCCGCATCATCGCCCTCGATCCCGCCCAGGCCACCGGCAAAAACGCCGAACTCTTCGCCGCCGTGAAGTCCAAGCTCGGCGTCGTCCCCAATCTCATGCGCACTCTTGGCAACTCGCCGACCGCGCTCGAAGCCTACCTGGGTTTCAGCGGCACGCTCGCCCACGGAGTGCTCCCCGCCAAGGTCCGCGAACAGCTCGCGCTCGCCATCGGCGAGACCAACGCCTGCGACTACTGCCTCTCCGCGCACAGCCTGCTCGGCAAAGGCGCGGGACTCTCCGCCGACGCGATCATTGATGCGCGCCGTGTCCGTGCCGATGATCCGAAGACCGACGCGCTTCTGAAGTTTGCGACCGCCGTGGTGGAGGCCCGCGGACTCGTGTCCGACGACACGCTGGCCGCGGTGCGCGCCGCCGGTGCGAGCGACGCCGAGATCATCGAAGTCGTTGCGCATGTCGCGCTCAACACGCTCACCAACTACGCCAACCACATCGCGCAGACGGCGATTGATTTCCCGAAGGCCGCCGCGCTGCCGGTCGCGGTTTGAGAGGGCACAGCTGGCTCTGGTTTCGGCGGTTAGGCAGCCGTGCCGCCTACGGCACGCGTTTGCCGCCGCTCACGACCCACTCGATCGGGTTGCCGCCAAGTTCGTAAGCCAGCTGACGCTCGTCGCGGTGTTTAAGAAGTATCAAATCTGCACGGCGTCCCGGCTCGATCATGCCGCGGTCGGTCAGGCCGAGCACGGCGGCGGCGTTGACCGTGCTGGCGGTAATCGCTTCAGCGAGGGTCAGTCCACCGTAGCGCACGGCCAGCGCGAGCACGAACGGCATGGAGTGGGTCGGCGCCGTGCCGGGGTTGTAGTTGCTTGCCAGCGCGATCAGGCCGCCGCTGTCCACGAACGCCCCGGCGCGCATGTAGCGTCCGCCGGTGTGAAATGCCGTCGCCGGCAGCATGACGCCAAACGTGTCGCTCGCCGCGAGGGCGACGAGGTCTTCTTTGGTCGCGGCCTCCAGGCCATCGACACTGCGCGCGTGCAAACGCAAGGCCTCGGGAATCATTCCGGTGGTGGCGAATCGGTCGGCGTGCAATCGCAGCGGCAGGCCGTGTTTGCCCGCGCGTTCAAACAGTTTCACGCATGCCTCGACCGGCCAGGCGCCTTCACCGCAGCGCGCGTCGATCGCGATGCCGGGAAATTCGTGCCACACGGCCGGCAGCATTTCGCGGACGACCAGGCGTGTGTAGAGGGCGGCATCGCCGTCGAGCGCGCCGCCGAGCAACGCGGTGGGCACGACCGTGCCCGGCCACTCCTGCGCAGCGCGCTGGATGGCGTGGAGCATTTTCAACTCCGCCTCGAGGGTGAGTCCGTAGCCGCTCTTCACCTCTACGGTGGTCGTGCCTCCGGCGAGCATCGCGTCGAGGCGGGTCCGCAGGCCGGCGGCGAGCTGCTTGCGCGTGGCTTCGCGC
>FSTE01000151.1_pt1 | contig 30568 bp, 24 predicted proteins | sample 1637071 | NCBI WGS metagenome assembly FSTE01 (sample SAMEA3914818, study PRJEB12502) | metagenome | biome: forest; material: soil | place: Canada | collected 2010-06-26 | depth 0.1 m
CGTCAGGATTGCGATCCTTGTCCTGAAGAAACTGTTCCTGGCGCGTGGAGTAGAATCCCCTGTATTCAGCCTTGTAGATCTCGCCCTTGTCGAAGAGCTGCTGAAGGAGCTGACAAACGACCTTCTTATGGCGCTCCTCGGTGGTGCGGATGAAATCGTCGTTGGAGATGTTGAGCTTCTTGCAGACCGCGCGGAACTCCTCGGAGACCTCGTCGCAGAACTGTTGGGGAGGAATGCCGCGCTTCTTGGCGGTTTGCTGGACCTTCTGGCCGTGTTCGTCCACGCCGGTGAGAAAATAAACCTTGTCGCCCATCAGACGGCGGAAGCGGGCAATGACGTCCGTCAGCACCTTTTCGTAGGCGTGGCCGAGGTGCGGCGAACCGTTCACATAGTCGATCGCGGTCGTGATGTAGAAAGTCTTCATGGGCTGAGCAGGAAGAACAAACGCACGCGGTGGAAAATGTCGAAGAATTTGCTAAAGGGTCCTCACGGTGGCTTTGCCGTTGCCAGTGAGGATGGCTGGCGCAAGTTGAGGGCCGTTCCCATGCGTAACGCGCTCAGGCCTCTTCTGCTCGTCCTCGCCCTGTGCGTCGTAGGGGCCACCGCCGCGCTCCTGCAAACTTGGGTGCATCACCGCACCGTTGAGCGGCAGCATCACGCCGGCGGCGTTCTGACCGATGGCGAACGGGAGGTCTTGCGCCAGTATCGCGCCGACCAGCAAACGGCCATAGTCGTGCTCTTGGGCGTATCCTTCGCCGCCATGCTCGTGCTCACGCTCGTCCCGGGTCGCCACTCCGAGGGCGGCGACCCCGCTTTGCGTGCGGTCCGCCAGGACATCAAAAACGCCGAGCACCTCGCCCGCACCGCCGCGACCCAAGGCGAAGCGCTTGTCCGCGAACGCGACGAGCGCCAGCGCACCGAGCAAAGCCTCCAGCTCCAGCAGCGACTCGTCAGCCAGACCCTGGATGAGAAAGTCCGCCTTGGCCGAGATCTTCACGACGGCACGATCCAGTCCCTCTATGCCACCGGCCTTGTACTGGAATCGGCAAAAGACCTCCTCCAGCGCGAACCGGCGGAAGCCGCCCGGAGGCTGGACACCGCGCTCAAGACCATCAACGACACCATCCTCAGTGTACGCAGCCACATCAAGGGGCTGTCCCCGGACAACGTCCGCCGCGACAGCCTGCTCGCAGTGCTTCGCGCGGTCGCGGAGGAGCTCCGCGCCGGACGCGATGTGATTTTCGATTACAAGCTCGACGACGAGGCCGCCCTTCGCGTTTCCACCGATCAGCTCGCGCAACTCGTGCCGCTCGTGCGCGAGGCCATCAGCAACGCGCTGCGTCACGGACGCGCCAAAAACATCACCCTTCGCCTGCACGAAGGCGACAACGCCGTTTGCCTGCTGGTGCAGGACGACGGATGCGGCTTTGAAACCAGCGTGCGCAAAGACGGCGGGCACGGCCTTGCCAACATGCAGGCGCGGGCCGAGAGTATGGGCGGTCGCCTGAACTTCGCGAGCGCGCCGGGCACCGGCACCCGCATTGTCCTCACGCTTCCGATACCATCCACCTGATGAACCATCCCACCCCAAAAGCCGCCCCCCTGCGCGTGCTGATGGTGGACGACAGCGAGGTCGTGCGCATGGGCCTGCGCGCCCTGCTCGGCGCCGAACCGTCGCTCATGATCGTCGCGGAGGCCCACGACGTGGCCTCCGCCATCGAGGCCGCGACCCGGCACCGGCCAGACGTCGTGCTCCTCGACATCCGCCTGCCCGACGGCACGGGCTTTGACGCGTGCCGCCAGATTTTGCAACGCTCGCCCGCGACCCGCGTGCTCGTGCTCACCTCCGTCGCCGACGAAGACGTGGTGGACAACGCCATTCGGGCCGGCGTGCACGGCTACCTTTTGAAAGAGGTTCATGGCCGCGCCCTCGTGCAGGCTATCCACGATGTTGCGGATGGAAAATCCATCCTGGATCCCGCCATCACCGCCCGCGTGCTCGCCCTCATGCGTTCCACGGCCCCATCCACTAAAAACACCCTCGCGATGCTTTCGCCGCAGGAACATCGCGTGCTCGCCCTCATCGCCGAGGGCCGCACCAACAAGGAAGCCGCTCAAGAGATGGCGTTGACCGAAAAGACGGTCAAAAACTACCTGAGTAATATCTTCGACAAGCTCCACGTATCCCGACGATCCGAAGCGGCCGCTCTCTTCGCCAAGGGTCAAGGCGGCCACTAGGGCCATTTGGCCCTGCGCATCAGGGTCTTTTTTCACCTAGCAATTCCCATAAGATGCGTGAAAGTAAGCTCATGCTCCTCGACACGCCCTCTCATCTCGCGAAGTCGAGATCCCCAGCCCGCGCCGGGGGAGGTTCGCGTCTCAACCGCAACCGCATGCTGGCGGCGTTCACCCTTGTCGAGGCGATGGTCTCGACGGTTATCTTCACCATGTGCATGCTGGGGGTCTACACCATCGAGCTCAGGGCCTACCATCTCGCCTCGCTTACCCGCTATCGCGACAACGCCCGCGCCGTCCTGCAATCCTACGCCGATCAATTCGAGCGCCTGCAGACGACCGACACCAGTGGATACACCCTCTGGCTCTTCAACACCACTGGCAACGCCTACACCGGCGAAGGCCTCCTCTGGGATGACAACAGCGGCACACCGCAGTTGAGCAACGAAAGCACCGCGGGCAGCGCCGCCACTTCGGCAAGCGGCCTTAGCATCACTTTGGGCGCCACGAGCAGCACCATCCCGGCCACCGTCACCCGCTTGGTGGAACAAATCGGCCCCACCACGGGCACATCAACTACGGCGGCCTACACCGCCGCCGGTTATCTTCTCAGGGGCACATTTTCGATCAATTTCACCGTGTCCGGTTCATCCTACACGCAACGCCTGACCGTCCTTCGTGCCGTCCCATGAAGCCAGTCCTTCAATCACCGTCATCCCATCGCGCCACCCGCAACCGGGCATTTACCCTGGTCGAGGTGATGATCGGCATGTCCATCGGCCTCCTGGTCATGGGTGCCGTGTGCATGATCATCGTGATGTCCGCCCGCACGGTCACGAAAATCACCATGCTCGACGATGCGACGAGCAACACGCGCAAGCTTCAGGAGCATATCAACAAGGAGTTGTCGGCGGCAGTCAGCCAGACCGAACCCATCCGCATTGTTCCGACCTATTCGGACCTCAATTCGGCCGGCCGCGCCGGCTGCATTACCTACCGCACCCAGATCGGTTCGTTTGCAAGCGTGCCGGCCATAACATATGCCAGCAGCAGCGACATCACCCTCGCCTGCCCCTCCGACGTTAACGTCAAAGTCGGCGATTATTTGATGATCGACGACCCCAACTTGGGATCGGGTGCCGTCGTTTTACACGTCTCTGATACCCGCTCTGCCGGGACTTCTGGCAATGTTACTATCACGCTGGCCACCACCATCGGTGGCGCCACGACCGTCGCCAACAAGACTAATGTGGCTGCCAACACCCTCGCCACGATCCAGCGCCCGAGGAAATACGCCACCGTCGTCCGGCCTGACAACCCCGCCCTCTCGGATCTCCGCTACTATGATAGCGTTGCGGATCCAACTGCGGCCCCGCCCTTCATTGTTCTTTCACGCAACATCGACAGCTCCACCCGTTACCTGTTTGTGCAGTCACCGGCCGATCCCTCCGGCGGTGGCTATGCCACGGAACCCGCGATCAACTGGCAGATCACCTACCTGAATGCGGATACCGCCACCTACCTGCCGGGCAGCGTGCCAAGCTACTACAAGACGAATTACTCCGAGGGGATCATCATGCCGAAATCCGGCAATCCGCTCAGCACAAATTCTTACGCCGGAATCACCACCTCGAAGTCGACCACTTCCACCACGACGTCCTCGACCACCTCGAGCACGACCAGCAAGAGCACGACCATCTCGACCACTTCGAAATCGACCACCTCGACCTCGACCACTTCGAAATCGACTACTTCCAGCACCACGACGTCCACCACCTCGAAATCGACCACCTCCACCACTTCGAAATCGACGACCTCCAGCACAACCACCTCCACCACTTCCAAGTCGACCACCTCCACCACTTCCAAATCGACCACCTCCACTTCGACCACCTCGAAATCGACAACCTCCAGCACCACGACGTCCAAGTCGACCACCTCCACCACCTCCACCACCACCTCCAAGAGCACCACCTCCAAGAGCACCACCTCCACCTCGATTCCCACCACCAGTATCCCGCTGGATGGTTGATAACGGACGCTCCAAAGCCATCCGCGCCATGAAACTCACCCAACAGCGAGGCAGCGTATTGCTGACCACTCTTTTCTTCATTCTCCTGCTCACCGTAAGCGCTTGGGTGGTGCTGGATATGGCCTTGAATTCATACAAGCTCTCCCAGCGCAACGATGTTCGCGCCAAGGCCCGCGCGGTGGCCGAAAGTGAACTCGAATACCTCTTCTATCAGGTCAAAAACATGATTGTCGCCAACAGCGTCAATCCCGACGACATTCCCGCGCAACTGGGCCCCACTGGTTACAACGTGGCGGACAACGGAACAGATCCGAGCACGAACCACACCGCCTTCCTGGGAGTCCAACAGTCCGACAATTGGATCGTCCGCCGCTCCGTCACCGTAGAACAGGGGCCCCTCACTGCAACCATTCCCAATACGACCAAGACCGGCACATTCACCTATCTGTTGATCAAGATCGAAGTGCTCCCCCCCACCACCAGCCCCTATGCGGGCTCGGTATCCGTCGGCATCGGCCGGCACATCTACAGCTCAACCTCGCCGATCTTCCAGTATAACATTTTCTCCCAAGGCGACTTGGAATTCCTCCCCGGCGGCAACACTGTGATCGAGGGCGACATCGCCGCCAATGGCAGCATGTATATGGCGGCGCAAAACAGCTCATCCGCCTCGCTGACCATCGGGGGCCAGGTGCGGTATCTCAGCTCGGGGTATTTCAATTCCAATTCGGCCGGTAATACGATTTATCGTAGAGAAGGAACCTATAACACAGCGGTCAGCACGGTTGACGCCCCAGTAATAACCACTGCGGCCAACGCCAATATGGGGCTCAAGGCCCCGATGTCCGCCGATGGCGTCACCGCGCTCGCCACCGGCTCCACCCAGTTGGAAACCATGAGTGCCCCCGAAAATCTCCTCGGCGGGCTGGATGCGGTCGCCATTGCGAAGCAATACAGTGTCACCAGCGCCCCCACTTATAGCGGCCTTTTTGGCGCCATCAGCGCCGATCCAACTTCCGCCCCGACCGCCTATGCGTCCCAACTGGCGGCATCGGAAAATCTGGTTTACCGCTCCATGATCGCCCCGCCGCCTTCAGCCGTCTACGCCGCCGCCAACGCCGCCGCTTCCGCCAAGCAACCCGCCGTCATCTCATCCGAGTATCCCGCCTACGCCACCCTTTCGGCCATTTCCGCCGTGGCCGACGATCCCAATGTAAGCGCCCTGCGCGCCTACAACAAAGCCGGCCTCATCGTCACCGTCGGCGCCGACGGCACGACCGTAAGTGTAACCTCCAACGCCGGCACCATCACGAGCATCATCGCCACCGCCCTGAAAACCGCCGTCTCGAATACCACCATGTATGACCAGCGCGAGGGACGGACCGTCGCCATCACCGATATCAACGTGGGCGTCCTTAAGACCGAGATCGAAACACTCATTCCTTCCTTCAACGGACTCCTCTACGTTTACTTGGCCAACTCTTCATCGACTGCCCCGGCGGGCGTTCGCCTCAGCAATGCGGCCGCAACCCCCAACAGCGGGACCGCCGGCGGTTTCTCCGTGGCAACCAACGCCGGTCTTTATGTGAAGGGTAACTACAACACGACCACTACCACTGGCGGCGTCTACAATCCCTCCATGCTCATGGCCGATGCGGTCACCGTGCTATCCTCGGCGTGGACCGACAGCGCTGTCAGCACGCCCCTCACGTCACGCGTGGCCTCCACCGGACTCACCACCATCGCCGCCGGCATTCTCACCGGTGCCACCTCCGCCACCGCGGCCTCTGCCAGCGGCGGTGCCCAGAATCTCGTGCGCTTTTTGGAAGACTGGTATACCCCTTCCGCAACGGTCAGATTTTACGGTTCCATCGGCCGTCTTTTCGACTCCACCCAGTTGATTCGCCCCTTTCAAACGGGCACCGGCACTACCGTATATGCTCAGCCACTATTGCGGACATTTGCCTTTAATAATTCCCTGAAAACCCAAACCACGCCCGGCGCCCCCCAGATCACCGGTTTCAGCCGTGGCGGATTCTTCACCTGGACCCGCTGATGGCCACGACGGACTTGCGCATCGAATCGACCGCACCATCGCCGGAAATCACTTCCGGCGACATCCTTAAATTCGGCGAAAACGAGGAAGCCTTTGTCCTGCTTCGAGCCCGCCGGATGATCCGCCAGGGACGGCTGAAATTCCACGAACTTGCCGGTCAAAAGGTATATCCCGACATCGCCGTCACCGCCGTCATCCCCGCCCGCAACGAAGCCGCCACCGTGGCAGCCGTCGTGCGCGAATGCCTCCACTTCGCAGCCCGCGTCATCGTGGTCGAAGGCAACTCCACCGACGAAACCGCCGCCGCCGCCGCGGCCGCCGGAGCCTTGGTCATCCGCGACGAGGGCAAGGGAAAAGGCGCCGCCCTCCAGCTCGCCATTCGCCACGTTGAAACCCCCATTTGTGTTTTTGTGGATGCCGATGGCTCCCACGATCCCATCGACATTCCCCTGCTGGTCGCCCCCATTCATGCCGGCATCGCCGATCATGTCACCGGTTCCCGCCTGATGGGGGGATCCGACGAACTTCACGGCGGCGGCGACGAATTCCTCCGCCTCACTGGCTCGGCTTTCATCACCTGCCTCATCAACAAACGATTCGGCGTCCGCCTGTCTGATTCTCAAAATGGTTTCCGCGCCATCCGCACCGAGGTTTTCCGCCGTCTCGCCCTGCGCTCGAAGCACACCACGATCGAGATGGAGATGATCATGGCCACCCTGGCCTCCGGTTACAGACTCTCCGAGGTTCCCACCCACGAACGCCCGCGCGCCGCCGGTTATTCCAAAATCTCGCTCTCCCGCCCCGTCACCTGGTTGTCCTACGGCTGGCGGCTCGCCGAGGGTCTGTGCCGCCGGCGCCGCAATCTCGCGAACGCCGCATGAGTCAACCTTACGATGCCGTCATCGGAGTCTGGGACGGCCACGACTCCGGAGCCGCCCTCGTCATCGACGGGCGCGTCGTCCTCGCGCTGAACGAGGAACGCCTCAGCGGTCGCAAGCTCGATGTCGGCCTGCCCGTCCGCGCCCTCGCCGCCGTGCGCGCCGCCGCCGACGGCCGCCGCATCGCCTGGGCTCCCACCACCTCTGATTTCGCCAAGACGCTCACCCGCACGTTCCCCTCGATGAAGGAGAACTATTACCGGCTGCGCCGCCGCCTCACTCCACCCGGTCCGCTTCATCCGCTGACCCTGCGCGCCAAATACACGCTCACCCAGCTCCCGACCGGCGACCTGCTCCGCGCTTGGGCGCGCCGCTGGTTCGCCTCGAAGCTCAACGTGCCGCTTGAGGACGTTTTTCTCGTCGATCACCACGAAGCCCACGCCGCCTCCGCCGTTTTCTGGCCGGAGTGGGACGGCGACGCCTTGATCGTCACCCTCGACGGCATCGGCGACGGCGAATCCGGCTCCGTCTGGAAATGGTCTAACACGACCGCCAGCCTCGAAAAACTCATCTCCATTCCAGGTTCGGCCTCGCTCGGATTGTTTTTCGAGCACGTCACCAACGAACTCCAGATGCGCCCGCTCGAAGACGAGGGCAAGGTCATGGCTCTCGCCACCTACGCAGCCGACCTGCCCTCATCGAAAAACGTCTTCCTCGACTGGTTTTCTCTCACCACCGACGCCCGCGGACTGCCCGTTCTCCGCTGCTCCGTCCCGCCCGGACGCATGGCGCGCGCCGTCGCCCGCGTCGTCTGGGGCACCCAACGCGAGCAGGTCTGCAAGATGGCCCAGCAAACCTTGGAAATCCTCGTCCCGAAAATTTTCAGCCAACTCGCCGCCACCACCGGCATCGGGAATTTCGGCTACTCCGGCGGCGTCGCCTCCAACATCAAGGTCAACCGCCTCATCCGCACCACCCCGGGCGTCACCCGCCTGGCCGTTTGCCCGGCGATGGGCGACGGCGGCCTCGCCCTCGGCGCGGCCCTCTCCGTGTGGCGCCGCGTGACCGGCCTGCGCCCGCACCCCTTCAACGATTTCCGCCTTGGCACCGATCACGGTGATTTGGGCCGCGATGCCGAGCGCATCGCCAAGGAAACTGGAGCCACCCTTCTGCGTCCGGACGACATCGCGCAAGCCGCCGCCGAACGCATCGCCGCCGGCGAAATTGTCATGTGGGCTCAAGGCCGCATGGAACTCGGCGCCCGCGCCCTCGGTGCCCGCAGCATCATCGCCCGCGCCGACAGCGTCGCCGCCCGCGACGATCTCAACCTGCGCCTCAAACGCCGCGTCTGGTTCCAGCCGTTCTGCCCTTCTATCCTCCTTTCCGAAGCTTCCTCGCTGCTCGCCGACTACGCCGGCCCGCAGGATAACAACTACCACATGACCATGGGCTTCAAGACCACGCCGCGCGGACGTGCGGCGCTGGCTGGAGCCATCGGTCACGACGGCTCATGCCGCCCGCAGATGGTCGTGGATGATGTTTTCAATCCGTGGTTTCGCATGATCGACCGGGTGCGCGTGCTCACCGGCACCGGCGCGGTCATCAACACGAGCCTCAACATGCACGGCAAACCCATGTCCGATGACGCCGCCGGTGTCGTGGACGCCTGGCTCGAAAGCGGCGTGCAACACCTGGCGCTCGGTTCCGCCTTGCTCTCGAAACCGGCGTCGCCCTCGTCACATTCCCCATGAGCGCCCCCTCCCGCAGTTCACGCATCGTCTGGCTGGCATTCGCAGTGTCGGTGCTCGCGTTGACCGTCTCCTGGGCCGTGCACGTCATCAACGGCCTCAGCGCGGACGACCAGCGCGCCCTCGTGCCAACAACCACCGTCTGGGGCATGCACGCATGCATGGTGGCGGTCTTGGCTGGTCTTGCGGGTGTTTACACCGCGCTGGCCGGCATCCTCGGACGCCGCCATCTCCTCATCGCCCTCGCGCTGCTCGTCGGAGGCTGGCTGGCCTGCGGCCTCGCCCCGCAGACCAATCGCATCTTTTTCGACGAACACCTCTACATGCAGATCGGGCAGACCATCGCCCACACCGGACGCGCCGAAACCGCCAACTACGCCCGCGTCGAATACGGCAAGTTCGAGATGTATAGCGCCTGGGTGAACAAGCAGCCCAACGGCCTCCCCTACCTCCTTTCGTGGCTCTACCGCATTTTCGGCGTTTCCGACACCGTCTCCCATTTTCTCAACCGCGCGCTCGTCGGGCTTTCCTCTGCCACACTCTACCTAGGCCTTACGCTCATTCCCTGGCGGTTGCCACCCGGCTCCGCTTTGGCGGCGGGCCTCCTGTTTATTTTCAGCCCGCTGGTCCTATGGTGGGGCCACACCGTTTCAGTCGAGCCCGCCGCCGCCGCCACGGCCGTGTTCGCCTTCTTCGCGGCCTGCGTTCACGCGCGTCTGCGCGATGCGGACACCGCCCAGGGCAGGCCCGCCGCGGGCCTTTTGCTCGCCGGCGCGACGGCGTTTGCCGCCTACTTTCGCCCGGAGTCGCTGCTTGTTTTCCCCGTGGTCGCGGCGGTGCTCTGGTCGACCGAGGACCGCTTCATTGAGGATGAATCCGCCTGGGGCGGCCTTGCGCTCGCGCTCGCGCTCGTGACCCCCAACCTTCTTCACCTGTGGGGTGTGCGCGGCGAGGACTGGGGTGCCACCGACGGCCGCCGGTTCGCATTGGATTTCGTCGGGAAGAACCTTCAGAGCAACGGCGGCTACTTCTTCGACTCGGCGTGGTTTCCCGTCGCGGGCACGCTGCTGGCGCTCGCCGGCATCGGCTGGCTGCTCGCCCGCAACCGCTCGGCCGGTCTCGTGGTCGGCCTGTGGTTCACACTGTCATGGGGAATCTTTGTGCTCTTCTACGCCGGCGGCTATTTTTACGGGGCAAGCTCGCGCTACGCCGTGGTGTCCTGCGCGCCCGTCGCGGTTTTCATGGGCATCGGGCTGGCCGCCTTGCACGCGAACCTGCGTCGCTGGCCCATGATCGCCGGCGGCCTCGGAGCGATCGTCCTGATCAACTGGGCCTCCGCCATGCATTACGTTCCCACTCTCAGCCGCGAATCCGCCGAGGCCCGGGCGGATGTTGATTTCGTGGCAAAAGTCGCCCCTACCCTGCCGGAAGGCTCGCTCGTGATTTCCTGCGACCCGTGCATGTGGCAGCTCAAGGGTGTGAACTCCACGCAGCTCTTCGTCATCGAGGGCCAGCTGCGCGGCGAGATGCGCGAACTCGCCGCGCAGTATCCGGGAGGCATCTACTATCACTGGGATTACTGGCACGGCGCCGAGCCGGACATCGCCAAACGCACCGCCGCCCTGCTCGAAGAAGTCCACGGCACCGTCTTCGCCCGCGCCACTTCCCAATCCTACAAGCTCGGGCTCTTCCGCATAGACACTCCCGAGGGCCTCGAACGGTTTGGCGGCAAGGTCCCGCCGCCTCAGCCTCGCGAGATCGTCGACATGGATGCGGTCGCCCGGCGCGCCCAGGAACATCAGCCCGCTTCCGCATCGTCTGCATCACCCGCGCCCGCCCCCTCCCCATGAGCACGTTTTACGCATGGAGCCGTTTCACGCTGCGAACCGCCGCCGCGGCCGTCGGGGTGGAGAGCACGCCATCGAAGCTCATCTACGTGGTCACCAAGCGCTGCCATTCGCGCTGCGTCTACTGCGACATCTGGAAGGTCAAGGACACCCCCGGCGGTCTCGACAACGAACTTTCCCTCGATGAGGTGAAATCCGTCGCGGTGGCCAATCCATTTCTCCAGTGGATCGATTTCACCGGCGGCGAACCGACCGACCGGCCCGACTTCCCCCAGGTCGTGCAGGCCTTCGCCGAACATTGCCCCGACCTGCTGCTCGTTCACTTCCCGACCAACGGCATCGCAACGAACCGCATCGCGCAGATGGTGCGCGACATTCAGGCGAACGTCCGCGCCCGACTCGTCGTGACGGTCTCCATCGACGGACCGCCCGAGATCAACGACCGCCTGCGCGGCATCCGCAACGACTTCGCCCACGCCATCGCCACGTTCGCCGAGGTTCGAAACCTCCTTGGAGCGGACAACGTTTTCGTCGGCATGACGCTCCACGGCCACAAGGCGTCGTGCGGCCACACGTCCTCCGAATTGGTTGACCAGACCTTCGCCGCCATCAACGCCGCGTTGCTCGCGAAGAACGAAGCCGCCCTCGGATGGGAAGGATTTCATCTCAACATCCCTCATCTCTCGCAGCACTACTACGGCAACAGCGCCGGCGAACCGGCCGACGGGTTTGGCGGCCCCGCCCACCGCGCGGAAGTGATGGCGGCGCTGCGCCATGCCGCGAGCCAGTCCAGATCGGCAGGCTCCCTGCCCATGCGCGCAATCGAGCGCATCTATCGCGCCGAGGCCATGCGCTATCTCGCCGAGGGCCGCACAAACATCATCTGCTCGGCCCTGCTCTCAACCGCCTACCTCTCCGAAAAGGGCGAAGTCTATCCCTGCACGATCTGGGACAAGCCGCTGGGCAACATCCGCAACACCGGCTACGCGCTCATGCCGGTGATCGAGGCCGCCCGCCGCGCCGGCGTGCGCAAGGCCGTCGCCGAGGCGCGCTGCCCCAATTGCTGGACTCCCTGCGAAGCCTACCCGGCCATCGCCGCCTCTCCTGTCCGCTCCCTGCTGGCCTTCGCCGGCGGCGGACGCAACGCTCCCGCTGTTTCCTCATGAACGCCTCCTCCCGCCCAAATCCGGTTTTCGCCCAGGCGCTCCGCGTCATGATTTTTTGCGCCGTGCCGCTCGCGTCCTTTCTGGCGTTTTCCATCCAGCCCATGCTGGGCAAGCGTCTCCTTCCCATCCATGGCGGCGCGGCGGGCACCTGGCTTGGCGCGATGGTGTATTTTCAAATCGCGCTTCTCCTCGGCTATACGTGGGCCGCCGTGCTGGTGCGCCGGCCCCTGCGCACCCAGGCGTTTGCCACCATTTTCCTGAGCGTGGCCGCCGTGCTGTGTTTCCATCTGCCATCCGGACAGGGCGACCTTGAAGGCGGCATCGGATCGGTCCTCTGGAGCCTCATGCTTTCCTGTCTTCCCGCGATGGTGCTGCTTTTCAGCATCTCGCCCCTCATGCACGGCTGGCTGCACCGCCAAGGCGAAAAAATCCCCTACCACATCTACGCCATTTCAAACGCAGGCAGCTTGCTCGCCCTCATCGCCTATCCGTTTCTGATCGAGACCAACCTCGGCATTTCCGAACAGGCGTTCTTCTGGCACGGATTTTTGCTTGTGACGGCGGCACTGGTCGCCTCATCCGGCTTCATCCTCTTCAAGGGCTATGCAGTCCCCGTCCCCTCTGAAACACCTTCGTCAGCCGATGAGAACGAGCCCGTCGACTGGGGCCGCATGGCCCTGTGGCTCGGACTGAGCGCCCTCACTTGCATCGGCATGCTGGGAGCCACCCACCATCTTTCCGCCGAACTGGGATCAACCCCCGTCGCCTGGGTCGGCCCCTTTGGCGTCTACCTGCTGAGCTTCACCGTGACGTTTGCCGGACGCTGGCAGCCTTGGATGACCCGCGCCTGCATCGCATGGCTGGCCGTCAGCCTGAGCGGCTACATGATCGCCAAGGGCTTTACCGCCGTGACCGTCAACGCCGGCACCGCGTGGTGGCTCGTGTCGCTCACCGCCAGCGGCAGTTTCCTGGGCAACGCCCTGCTGCATCAACTCCGGCCCGCGCGCCGGTTCGAGCGTTACTATCTCGTCCTTGCCGCCGGCGGTGTGATCGGCGGACTCTGCTCCAGCCTGCTGATTCCCGCCCTGCTGGCCCGTCCCATGGAGTTCGTGCTGGCCTCGATTGCCCTGCTCGGCATCGGCATGGCCTGGCTCATGTCGCTCCGCGATGTCGGCGCGATTGCCATCACCGTGGTGGTGCTGGCTTCCCCCATCCTTGGTCTCGGCCTAAAACAGATCCATGCCGAACCCGGCGAGGGCGCGCGCGTCACCCACTACCGCGACCTGAACAGCCACATCATGGTCAAGACCGACGACCACAGCGCCGTTCTATCCAGTGAAACCACCACCCACGGCAGCCAGCTCAACGCCGACGAGGCCGCCCGTCGCCGCCCCACCCTTTACTACACGGAGAGCACCGGCGTTGGGCGTGTGCTGGAACGAACCCAGGCAATCCAACCGGCCATGAACGTCGGCCTGATCGGCCTTGGCGCAGGAACGCTCGCCGCCTACTCGCGCAAGGGAGACGTGTATGATTTCTGGGATATCGACCCCAAGGCGATGCGCACCGCACGCACATACTTCACCTACCTGGCCGATGCCCGCGGCCGCGTCACCACCACCTTGCGTGACGGCCGCAAAGGTCTGGAGAAAAACGACACCGACTACGACGTGATCGTCCTCGACGCCTTTTCCGGCGACGGCATTCCCGCCCACCTCATCACCCGCGAGGCCATGAAGGCCTATATGGACCGGCTTTCCGCCCGCGACGGCATTCTGCTCGTTCACGCCTCCAGCCGCTACTCGCACCTCTTCCCCGTGGTGGCCGCAACCGCGCGCACTCTGGACCTGGCCGCCATTGATGTCTCGACCGAGATCACCGAAGCCACCGCCGCCAGCGACTGGGACCCCACGCCTACGGAATACATCATCGTCTGCCGCTCCGATAAAATGCAGACGGTCGCCGGCTGGTTTCCGGCCGAGGAAGACAAGGGCCGGGTAAAACACACCCTCACCCGCGCCCCCTCCGCGCCGCCCGACCAGCGCCTCATCTGGACCGACGAACGCAACGCCTCCATCGACGTGCTCGATCTGAGCAAGTTCCTCTTCCAACCGTAGCCGGCCCCGGCCGCCCGGTCAGGAACGCCGGCGCCACCACTCCGCCAGTGCCGCCCACGCCCGCCCGCGATGGCTGATGCCGTTTTTAATGTCGTCGCCCAGCTCGGCATAGCTCGCCGCATAGCCATCGGGCACAAACAGCGGATCGTAGCCAAACCCGGCCCCGCCGCGCGGCTCGTCGAGCAGCCGGCCTGTGCAGCGCCCCTCGAAGTCCGCCTCCACCCCGCCGGGCCCGGCCAGCAGCAGCACGCAATAGAAACTGGCGCCGCGCCGCGCCGACGGCACGCCGCGCATCATCTCCGTAAGCTTGCGCAGGTTCGCCCCGCTGTCGGCCTGCGGGCCCGCAAAGTAGGCCGACTCCACGCCCGGCGCTCCTCCCAGTTCATCCACGCACACGCCGCTGTCGTCCGCCAGCACCCACGCGTCGGGCGGCAGCTTGGCCTTGAGTGCGAGCGCCTTCTTGCGCGCGTTGCCGATAAACGTCCCCGTGTCTTCCTCGACCGGCGGCATCCCGCCCGCGGCCTTCGCCGAGACGATCTCGACCGCCAATCCGCTCGCGACCGCCAGCGCGTTCATTTCCTGCGCCTTGTGGGCGTTACCGGAGGCTAAATACAGTTTCATCAAGCAGCAGTTTTTCCGGATAAACCATCCGCCCGCGCATCAACGCATCATCCCCGAAGGTCTCATGCCGCACGTCGGCCAGCCTCACCGCCTGGTCCACCCGCTCGGGTCGCAGACCGCTGAAACCCGACTTGGCCTTGTCGTCGGCAAACAGCACCGGAGCACGGTAGGCGAAGAGGTAGTCAAGCTCCCGCGCGCGGATGAGCTCGCTGATGAGCTGGGCGCCGCCCTCGAAGTAAACCCCGCCTATTTTCTCCTGTGCGCACCGCCGGCGGAAATCGGGAAAACTCACCCGCTGCGTCGGCGTGTCCATCACCCAAACCGTGATCCCCAGGTCGCGCAGCTTGCGCACATAGCCCATCCCTCCATGCGGGGTCGTCACCACGATCGTGCGTTCCCGGTGTGCGTCGGTATAGACATGGTGCAGATTCTTGTCGGTGACCGAGCGCAGCAGCCCGTCGAACACAAACCTGCGCGGACACCACTCCTCGCCGTCCGCCGGACGCACGGTCAGCCGCGGATTGTCCTTCATGATCGTCATCGCCCCCACGGCGATAGCCGGAAAATAGCGCCTCCAGCGGTGCACATCGGCGCGCGCCGCCTCGCCCGTGATCCACTTCGACTCGCCCGTGCGGCAGGCGATCTTGCCGTCGATCGTCACCGCAACCTTGGCCGCAAACAGCGGGGCGTTCCGTGCGATCCAATGATTAAAAATGAGGTTCAGGTCGCTGCAGTCGCACCCAAGCACGCCTGTCACCACTTCCACACCTGATTCACGCAGCAGCTCGAAACCTTTGCCCGCATGCGCCGGATTGGGATCGGTCGCCCCCACGACGACCCGCTTGAGACCTGCCACCCGAATCGCATCGCAACACGCCCCGGTGCGCCCGTGTGTCGAGCACGGCTCCAACGTCACATAAAGCGTCGCTCCCGGCTTGGGAAAACGGGCGAGCGCCGCCAGCGCCACGCGCTCGGCATGCGGACCTCCATCCTGCGCGTGAAATCCCTCCGCCACGATCTGCCCGTCCTCGACGATCACCGCGCCCACGAGCGGATTCGGATGCGTCCGCCCCCAAGCCTGCCGCGCCAGCTCGAGCGCCCGGCGCATAAAAAATTCATCCTGATTGAGGTCGGTCATCGGGTGCCTCCAGTCATCCTGCGCAACCGGCTGAATGACAAACGTGAAAATCACCCGCGCACGAACGGGTTGGTCTTCTTTTCCACGCCCACCGTGGTCGCGGCGCCGTGCCCGGCGTAAACCACGGTCTCGTCGGGCAGCGTGTAGATCTGCGTGGTAATCGACTGCATCAGCACTTCGCGGCTCCCGCCCGGCAGATCGGTGCGTCCCACGCTGCCCTGAAACAGCGCGTCGCCCACAAACGCCGCTTTCGCCTCCGCCGAGTAAAACAACACGTTGCCCGGACAATGCCCCGGCACGTGCCGCACCTCGAATTCCAGCCCAAGCGCGTTGAACTTATCCCCCTGCCCGAGCCAGCGGTCCACATGCAACGGCTCCAGCTTGATCGTCCCGCCGAGAAACGCCGCCATCACCTGCGGCGTCTCGATCAGCGTCTTGTCCGCCGCGTGCGCGAGCACCTTGGCGCCGGTTGCGCGCACGACCTTGGCCGCATCCTGCGTATGGTCCCAGTGTCCGTGTGTGATCCAGAGCTCCGTCAACTTGCATCCCTCCTCGGCCAGGATCGGCTGGATTTCATCAAGGATGTCACCCGGCGCATCGATGAGAACCGCCTCGCCGCGCTTGGCGTCGGTGAGCAGGTAGCCGTTGGTCTGAATCGGGCCGGATGGCAGGGAATGAATGATCATCACCGCTCACAAGACGACAAACTCGCCCGGTCGCAAGCCGGCGCGACAACCAGCCTCTCCTCAAGGCACGAGGTAGATCGTGAGATCCTTGGACGCCGGATAATACTTTTTCGCCGGATTCGGAAGAGTGGTCAGTTCAATCCAGGTCGCATCCCGGCGCTTGAGCACATCGGCCGTGAACTGATCGACCGTGTCCGAGGACATGTCCATGCCGCGCGTGCCGCCGACGATGACATAGCAATCGTGCAGAACCGACGGCATGGCATCCAGCGCCTTGATCCGCCCCTCATCGTGATAGGCGAGACGGAACTGCAGATGGTTCCGGGCCAGGTAATCGGTGTAGACGATGCGCCGCGGCAATCTCTCCAGCAACGCCGCCGCCTCGTTGAGCGAGGCCAAGCCCGAGCGATGCCAGTCCTGAAAATAGCGAATCCCCTCGACCGAGGTTGCCACGATAAAAACGACCAACGCCGCCCGCAGCCAAAGCGCCCTCGAGCGCATCACCAGATATGCGCACAATATCGCGGCCGGCACCGCCACCACCGTCATGTAGCGTATGCGCTGCGAAACAAGGTAGTGGTTTATCCACGCCCCGTCCTGGTTGAACCCCAACCGGACAGGCATGAACTCCAGCATGAGATACAGCACCAGAAACCAGGCGCCGATCATCCAGACCTTGCGATCACGCTTCCAGGCCATGACGACAACCGCCACGAGGCTCACGGTCCAGAACCCGCCCAGCATGCTCGGCCTGAAGGGATTCAACGAGGCGATGATCTCCCTCGTATAAAACCAGGTCTCGGTCGGGTCGATGAGCCAGTAATTAAAGATCCCCGGGATGACGGCCAGCTTCACCGGGCTTTCAGTCGCGAACTTCCCAGTGAACACCCGCGTGTTCATCGTCAGGTTCAGCAGAAACGAATCTCCGTGCGACACGAAATAAAAGCCTTCGGCGGAGAGCACCAGGAGAAAGCCCAGCGCGACCAGCGCGTAGCGCCACTTGAACCGCCATTCGAGCAGCAGATACATCCCCATCACCCCGCCGATAAAGACCGTGGAAAGCTTGATGAAATAGCACATCCCCACGGCCAGCCCCGCGGCCAGAAACCTGCCCTCCCTCCCCCAGCGGGGACGGAAACCGGCCGGGCCCGGATCACGATCCGCACGCACGAACAGATACACCGCCAGCCAGAAAAAAAACGCCAGCGGCACGTCTGGCATCAGCCGCGTGCTGTAGAGAATGTCCAAAGGGAAAATCGCGAAGAAAAAAGCCGCCAGCAAAGCCCATCGCTCCTCCATGAAACATCGCGCGATGCGGTGCGTCAGCACCACCATCCCCAACGAGCACAACAGGGCAAAGACCGCCGCCGAGCCATCGCTGAATCCAAACACCTTGAACATGGCCGCCGGTATCAGGACCATCGGATAGCGAAACTGAAACGCCTCCGCCGGGTTGGGTATGTAGTCGGCGGGTTTGCTCGTAAAATCGACCCGGTAGTCCCCCTTCATGGCGATGCGGGAGAGATCCAGATAGATACCCTCGTCCTGATCCATCGCGTAGGTGATGCCGACGAAGTAATACAGCCGCACGACCAGCGCGAACAGCACGATGAACATCAGCCATGTCACGCAAAAACCCTTGCGAGAAGCTGGCGCCGGCTGGGGTGAGGTGCTCATGAATGGTCTCCTGTCCCCCGCCGGGCAGTTTCACGCGCACGCAAATCGCGCACGGTCTCGCGAATCGAGGCTTCCAGCGAAATTACAGGGCTCCACCCCGTCCGCCGAATCTTCGCGATGTCGAGATGGACGCGCGGGCTGTCGCCCAGCCAGCCCCGCTCGCCCCCGCTCGTCTCAAAGCGTACGTCACTCAGACCGAGTTCTTCGCAGACCACGCGTGCCAGGCGCCCGATGTCGATCAATTCCTCGTGCCCGAGGTTGAAGACCGCCTTGCGCCCCGTGTCGGCCGCCAGCGCGGAGAACACGCCCGCGACCGTGTCGCGCACATCGAGGAACGCCTTGCGCTGCCGGGCATCCCCCATGATTTCGAGGCGCCTCGGATCGGTCTGCAGCTTTCGCACGAAATCCACCACCACGCCGTGGCTGTAGCGCGGCCCCGTGCAACTGGCAAAACGGAAGGCCAGTGTGCGCAGCCCGAAGTATTCTCCATATGCCTCCAGCATCGCCTCGCCCGCCAGTTTGCTGGCCCCGTAGAGCGAGGTCTGCACGAGCGGATGATCCTCCGGTGTCGGAAAAACCGCCGGCTCGCCATAAACCGTCGCGCTGCTGGCGAAGACAAAAGTTCTCGCGCCCACCGTGCGCGCCGCCTCAAGGACATTCCAGGTCGCGAGGGTGTTTTGCTCCAGGTCGACGCGCAGGCGGTCGGGTCCGTGACGCACGTCCGCATTGGCCTGAAAATGAAAAACCGTGTCGGCGCCACGGGCCGCCGCGACCAGCGCCGCGAGATCCTGCGTGTCGCCGCCCACGACATGCAGGCGTGGATCGGCGGCATGCGCCGCGAGGTTGCGCCGGTCGCCGGTTGAAAAATTATCGAACACCACCACCGACTCCGCCCCGTCGGCGAGCAACCGGTCCACGATGTGGCTGCCGATGAACCCGGCCCCGCCGGTCACGAGGGCGCGACGCGGGCTCATGCGCGGCCGAGGGCCCGCTCCCTGAGCGCCTCGGTAAAAATGTGGTTCAGCACAAGGTGCCCGTCCTCGACCGGCCCGTAGTCGTCGCTGCGCAGATGCACGACCGCATCGGCCATCTGCGCCAGTTTTCCGCCGCTGAATCCCACCAGCGCCACCACCCGGCCGCCGCGGGCGCGGGCAAATTCCGCCGCCCGCACCACGTTTTCCGAGTTGCCGCTGGCCGAAAGCGTCACAAGCACGTCGCCCGGCCCGAGCAGGTTTTCCATCTGCTCGACAAACACGTTCTCGTAGCCGAGGTCGTTGGCGAGCGAGGAGAACCACGCCATGTTGTCGTTGAGGCTGATCACGCGCAGCCGGGGCTTGCCCGCCGCCACCGCGTTTTTCCCGAGATCAGCCGCCATGTGCGAGGCCGTGGAAGCGCTGCCGCCGTTGCCGCAGATGAACACCGTGCGCTGCCGGTCGTAGGCGTCCAGCAACACGCCGGCCGCCTTTACGACGGCTTCCGTGTCCATCGCCGCCAGCATCGTGTGCAGACGGTCCAGATAGGCGCGCACTTTGTCGGACGAGTAGCTCATGTGATCAATCCCCCACGTAAATGATGCGCGTGCCCTGCCGTTCCAACCTAAAATCCACCGGACGCAGGTCGGCCAGCGCCGCCTTCACCGCGTCCTGCCGCTCGGGCTCCACGTAAAATAGAAAAAAGCCGCCACCACCCGCGCCCAGGATCTTGCCGCCCGCCGCGCCGGCCTTCGTCGCTCGCTCGTAGATGTCGTCCAGCCCCGGCGCGCTGATGCCGGATGCCAGTTGTTTTTTAAGACACCAGCCCTCGTGCAGGGTCGCGCCCACTGCGGCAATGTTTCCATTCCCAAGCTCCACCCTCAATTCGTCAGCCTGGTCGCGCATGCGCGTGAGATGCCGGCGGAGCTGCGCGTCGGCGGTTATGTTTTTCTTCTGCTCCGTGAGAATGTCGCCCGCCTTCCGCGTGACGCCCGTGTAAAACAACATGAGCCGCTGCTCCAACCCCTCGCGCAGGCCCTGCGCCATCACGATGGGGTCCACCTGCACCGAACCGTCCGGCAGGAAACGGATGTAGTTCATCCCTCCGTAGGCGGCGGCGTATTGGTCCTGCTTGCCAATGGGATCGCCCAGCCGCTCGATCTCGATCTCGCAGGCAAGCGCCGCGCAGGTCTCGTGCGACGGCATGCGGCCTTGCTGGACCAGCAGGGCATGCATCAACCCGACCGAAAACGCCGACGAACTCCCCAGCCCGCTGCCCGTCGAAGGGATGTCGGCAAAGCTCGTGATCTCCAAAAAATCCTTGGTGCCCGCCGCACGCAGACACTCGCGGATAAGGGGATGCTGGATGGAATCGATGTCCGCGCAGGTCTCCGTGCGGGAGTATTTCAACACGAACTGCCGCTCGAAAAACCGGTGGATCGCGAGATACACGAACTTGTCGATCGCCGTGCTCACCACCGCTCCGTAGTCGTGCCGGTAAAAGTCCGCCATGTCGGTCCCGCCGCCGGCAAAACTGACACGAAAAGGCGTTTGGCTGATGATCATCGGCTGAAGACCTCACGCTCGGAAAGGGCCCGTGCAAAGGCGAGCAGTGAATCATACTCCGCGTCCGGCTTGCAGGCCGCGCGCTCACGGGCGCGGCCCGCCTCGTCGCCGACCAGCACCGTGCGAATGCCCGCCGCCCGCCCCGCCCGGATGTCGGTTGCCCGGTCGCCCACGATCACCGCGCCCGCCAGATCGACGTTCAACTCCCGCATCGCCTGAAAAATCATCCCCGGAGACGGCTTACGGCACCGGCAGGCGCGGCGCAGCTCCACCTTTCCGCCTTCGTCATGGTGCGTCTCGGGATGGTGCGGACAATGGTAGATCGCCGCCAGCTTCCCGCCGGCGGCGGCAATCGTCTCGCGCAGCCGCTCATGGATGCGCGACAGCGTTGCCTCGTCGCAAAGCCCGCGGGCGACCACCGGCTGGTTTGTCACCACCACGCAGCGCAGGCCGAGTTGACTGAGCAATGCCACCGCCTCGCCCGCATCCGGCAGAACCGCGAGGCGCTCCGGGCTCTCGATCAAGCCCTCTTCGCGATTGAGCACGCCGTCACGGTCCAAAAACACGGTCGTCAACGCCCGCGGGTTCGTCCGCGCCATTTCGGCGGCGGCGCGGTCCGCGATAAACTCCTCAACCTGCGCCAGCCGCGCCGGCGTCCCCATGTCCTTGACGTAACCTTCCGCCTCCAGGGCGTGCGTGCGCACGACCTCGCCGCGCCCGAGCAGCGCGGGGAAAATGTCCGCGCCAAAATCCGACGGCCCGTCCTGCGGGATAAAATCAAGGACACGGCGGTTCAGCACGTAGACCCCCGCGTTGGCCACGTTGCGGTAACGCCGGCCCGGTTCGCGCAGATGCACAAACTCGGTCACCCGCCCGCCCTCGTCCGCCACCACCAGATGCGAATCCTCCGGATGATCGGAAGCGCGCACGAGCAGCGTGCACGCTGGGCGGTGGCTTTCATGCGCGGCGAGCAGGGCGCCCGCGTTGAAATCCATGAACACATCGCCGTAGGCCACGACGAATTCCTCGTCCAGCAATCCCTTCAATTCGTGCAAGGCCCCGGCGGTCCCGCGTGGCGTGGTCTCGATGACCGTCTCCACCGTGCAGCCGGGGATCGGTGATCGGGCGTAGGCCTCGGCGATGACCTGCCCCAGGTGTCCCGCCGAAAGCACAAACCGGCGCACGCCGCCGCGCGCAAGGCACTCCATGATGTGATCGAGCACCCGCACGCCACCGACAAGCACCATGGACTTCGGCAGGTCCCGCGCATGTTCACCGAGCCGCGTTCCCTTTCCCCCGCAAAGAATGACCGCCTGGGTGACTGGCATGGCGCGTGATGAAATGGGATTAAAGCACGACCGGAGCCACCTCGGGCACCAAGGAAAGCCCCAGATACAAATTACAGAATAACCGAGGAATGGAAAAAAACGGAAACCACGAACGTTTTTTCAGGACAAAACAACGCCCCAGTTCCTCCTCGATCTCCGCCGGAAGGTTGATGTGCTCGCGCTTGTAGAACCAGGAGTAATCACCGCCGAAGTGGTTTTTGTATAGCCGCTCGGCGGAAATTCTTCGCGAGAATTTATAGGCCATACTGTCCTCCGCCCGGATCCCGATCAGCAACTGGCCGCGCTCCTTGTTCATGACACGATGAATTTTCGCCAGCGCCTTCGGCAAATCCGGGAGATGTTCGAGGACATGAATCTCCACCACCCGGTCAAAATATCCATCGGGAAAGGGCAGTCTCTTCTGGCAGTCTCCGGTCAAAATCTGGACGTTCGGGAAACTCCGGCGGATTTCCTGCGCCATATCTTCGCGCACCTCCAGGCAATGATACCCCTTTTCCTGTTCGGGCGTCAGCTGCTCGTGGCGAAGATGCGCTCCCAGCCCCGCCCCAACATCAAGTGTGGTTACGAAGCCGGCCTTGGAACGGTGCGCCGGAAACGAATGATTGAAACGCTCCATAAGCCCAAAACCTGCGGGCATCACTTCGTGCCACAGCTTCATGAATGCATCGCTGATTCTGCGCTGCTCTGCCGTCAGGGGTGGAAGGATTTTCGGCCATTTGGAGGTTGTTACCATGAATCAGGTTGTGGGGTCGCCGGCCGGAAAACCCGTCGTACGATCAACGATGAACTTCGGCCTCATCCGCACCTCGTCATAAATGCGCGAGATATACTCGCCCAAAATCCCGATCGTGATGAGCTGCACCCCCCCTAGAAACGCTATCAGGATGACCATCGTCGGGTTACCCCACAGGATCGGATAGCCGATAAATTTCAGGCCGAGGTAAATCACCGCCAGCATCAATGCGCCGCCCGCCGTCGCAAAGCCCATGATGGAACTCAACCGGAGGGCCGCCGTTGAGAAACACAGCAGGCCGTTGATGCCGATCTTCAGAGAGCCGGTCACCGGATACTTGCTTTCGCCGGCCAGCCTCGCCGGACGCTCGAACAAAATCGTCGTCTGGCGGAATCCCACCAGCGCCACCAAACCGCGCAGGAAGCCGTGGCATTCCTTCAAGCGGTTGATCTCATCGACCACCCTGCGGCTCATCAGCCGGAAATCACCCGTATTCTCAGGTATATCTACATCCGCGATGCGCCGCATCAGCCAGTAGGCCGTTCTTGCGATCACCCGGCGCACCCACGGTTCGCCATGACGGGATTTACGTTGAGCCAGCACCACATCGAAACCATCGCGCCAGCGGGCCACCATTTCCGTGATAAGCTCGGGCGGGTCCTGCATGTCCACGTCCATCACTACGACGGCGCGACCCGATGAATATTGCATGCCCGCCAGCGTGGCCATCGGCTGGCCGACCCGCCGGCTGAAAGTGATCAACTTTACGCGCGGGTCGCGTTCTCTCTCCGCCAAAATGACCTCGGCAGTTCGGTCGGGCGAAGGATCCAGACAAAAGATGATTTCAAAACCCCCCGCAACCGCCTCGACGACCGGCACTACCCTGCGCAGAAACCCGGCGATGCTGTGTTCCTCTTTGTAAACGGGGACGACGACCGAAAGTTCCATGTGTCTGCCACCAATCCATGGATCGTCCTAGTCAAAGGCAATCCCAACGGTGCGGCAAACACTGCCTGCTTGCATCCCTCCCCCCAAGGTTGCCAACCTCACCGTTTTTATGCCGACCCTTAAATTCGCCGTTCTTCCTGGAGACTACATCGGACCCGAGGTCATGACCGAGGCCCTGCGCGTGCTCGAGCATGTCGCCAGGAAGGAAAACCTCACCCTCTCCTACACGACCGCCGACGTCGGCGGTGCCGGCATCGACAACCACGGCAAGGCCCTCCCCGACTCCACCCTCGCGCTCTGCCAGCAGGCCGACGCCATCCTCTTCGGCTCCGTCGGCGGTCCGAAATGGGAAAAACTCCCCCCCAAGGAACAGCCCGAGCGCGCCGCCCTCCTGCCGCTCCGCAAGGCCTTCAATCTTTTCGCCAACATCCGCCCCGGCCTTCTCTACTCCGATCTCACCGATGCCTCCCCGCTCAAGACCGAGCGCATCCCCAACGGCATCGACATCGTCTGCATCCGCGAACTCACCGGCGGCATCTACTTCGGTCTGCCCAAGACCACCACCACGCTCCCGAACGGCGAAGAACAAGCCGTGGACACGATGGTCTATAAAACCTCCGAGATCGAGCGCATCGCCGAGGTTGCCGCCGTCACCGCCCGCGCCCGCGGCAAAAAGGTCTGCTCCGTCGACAAGGCCAACGTCCTCGAAACCTCCGTCCTCTGGCGCCGCGTCGTCACCTCCTACTTCGCGAAGAACCATCCCGATCTCGCGCTGAGCCACATGTATGTGGATAACGCCGCCATGCAACTCGCCCGCGATCCCAACCAGTTCGACGTGCTCTTCACCGAAAACATGTTTGGCGACATCCTCTCCGACGAGATGGCCGTCATCTGCGGCTCCCTCGGCATGTTGTCCTCCGCCTCGCTCGGCACCGGCAAGAATTCCCTCGGCAAGCCCTTCGGCCTCTTTGAACCCGCTGGCGGCACCGCCCCCGACATCGCCGGCAAGGGCATCGCCAATCCCTGCGCACAAATCCTCTCCGTCGCGATGATGCTCCGCTACAGCTTCGGCCTCGACGCCGTCGCCGACAAGATCGAGGCCGCCGTCCGCAAGGCCGTCGCGACCGACGGTGTGCGCACCGGCGACATCGCCTTCGGCAAGCCCTCCGTGGGCACCAAGGCGATGGCCGACGCCATCATCAAGCACCTGTAAGCGTTCCGCGCGGGCTGCGGATTATTTTTTCTGCAGCCCGCGGCTCACCGCCTCCAACAGATCCCGCGCGCCATAGGGCTTCGCCAGGATTTCGGTCACCCCCAGAGAGGTAAGTTCCCGGCGCTTGTCGGTTTCGAGAAGCCCGCTGGAAACCATCACGGCCAGATCGGACGACAGGCCGCGCAACTTCCGGATGAGCTCGGCACCGCCCATCACGGGCATCATGATATCGGTCAGCACCAGGCGGATATCATCTTGATGTTGCTTGAAAAGCGCCAGCCCCTCCTCTCCCTGGGCCGCCGTCAGCACGGTGTAGCCATAGCCTTCCAGCAGACGCTGCGTGGTCTCGCGAATGACCGGCTCATCATCAACCACCAGCAGCAGTTCCCCGTGGCCGCAAGGCAAGGCGGCTCCGGCGGGCGCGGAGGCGGGCGCGCTCGTTTCGCCCTGGGCCGGCAGATAAACATTGAACGTAGCCCCGCAGCCCGGCACGCTTTGAACCGTCACAAATCCGCCGTGGCTCCGCGCGATGCCCAGCACGGACGACAGGCCGAGCCCCGTGCCCTTGCCAACCTCCTTCGTGGTGAAAAAAGGTTCGAAGATGCGGTCCTGAATTGCCTGCGGAATACCGCATCCGGTATCGGTCACCGCAAGAAGGACGTGCCAGCCCGGCCGTGATTGCGAGTGCGGCTTCACCTCCTCGGGCCCGAGCATCACATTGCCGGCCGTGATCGTGAGGGTTCCGCCTCCGGACATGGCGTCGCGAGCGTTTACACACAAGTTGATCAACACCTGGTGAAGCTGCGTCGCATCGGCCACCACCGACCGCAGATCCTGGTCAATTTCGAGACAAAGCGTGATGTCTCGCGGAAACGTCTCGCGGATGAGCGTCTCGATTTCCTGCACAAGATGGCGGAGCTGCACGCTAATGCGCTGTCCACCGACACCGCGGCTGAACAGCAGCATCTGGCGGATGATGCCGGCCCCGCGGCGCATGCTTTGCTCGATCATCTCCACGAGCAGGAGGCCGTGCGGGTCGGTCATCTTGTGCCGGAGGAGGTCGGCCGCCATCAGCGTAGGCGCGAGGATATTGTTTAGATCGTGCGCAACACCGCCCGCCAGTGTGCCGATCGCCTCCATCCGCTGCGTCCGCAGCAACTGCTCCTCAAGCTGGCGGTGCTCGGTGACGTCCTCGGCGACCCCGACAATGCGTGTGACGCGCCCGGCCTCATCCTTGACCGGAAAAGCCCGGTCACGAATCCACCGCACGTGTCCGTCCGGACGGATGATCCGGTAAATTTCATCAAACTGACCGGTCACGGCACGGGCCTTGATGGCTTGGTGCAAGCGCTCGAGGTCCTCCGGGTGAATCGACGCCTCCCAGATTTCCGGATGCTCATAAATATCTTCCCGCCTGCCGCCCCAGATGCGGTCATACCCGGGACTGAGGTAGAGAAGCCGCCCCTCCCAACCCTCCGTCACCCAGAAAACCTCGTTGATGGTCTCAACCACCTCGCGGAAGCGCTCCTCGCTGTCGCGCAACGCCTTTGCCGCCCGCTCGCCGCTCCGGAGCAGACGGTGCTGCTCCATGGCGTGATCCACCGCCGAACCCAGCCGCGCCATGCGATCCTTGAGCAGATAGTCGTCCGCACCCTGCCGCATCGCGGCCACCGCCACGTCTTCGCCGATGCTGCCCGACACGATGATGAACGGAATCCTCCTCCCGCTTTGCTGCAACAGATCCAAGGCGCGCAGGCCGTTGAACTCCGGCAGCTCGAAATCCGAAAGAATGATGTCGACCGGCCTTGTCAGCGCATCGAGGTAATCCTTCTCGTTGTCCACCACGACCGCCTCCGGCGCGAATCCGGCCTTTTTCAACTGGCGCAGCAGGAGCTCGGCGTCCTCGGGGACGTCCTCAACCACGAGAACTTTGAGCGGGCGGGACATGGGACTCACTCCAGCTTGCGCGGCTCGTTCAACAGCAGCCAGTAAAGACCGAGGTCCTGGACCGCCTTGGTGAAGCTCTCGAAGTTCACCGGTTTCACGATGTAGCTGTTCACGCCGAGTTCGTAGCTCTCGATGAGATCGCGCTGTTCCCGCGAGGATGTCAGCACCACCACGGGGATGCTCCGGGTGCGGGGGTCGGCCTTGATCTGGCGTAGCACGTCGAGCCCGTCCACCTTCGGCAGCTTCAGATCAAGCAGCACCACCTTGGGCGTGTCGGTGATGTTGCGCCCCGCGTGCGCGCCGCGGCAGAAGAGAAAGTCGAGCGCCTCCGCGCCGTCGCGGGCCACCTCGATGCGGTTGGTGATGTTGCCTTTCTTGAGCGCCCGCAGCGCCAGTTCCAGGTCCTGCGGGTTGTCTTCGACGAGCAGCAGTTCGATTGATGAGGTTCCGTTCATGAGAGTTTCCTTTCTTCCAGGGTAAAATAAAAAGTGGCCCCGCGGTCTTCCTCCGCCTCCGCCCAAACCCGACCTCCGTGACGATGGACGATGCGCTGCACGATTGCGAGCCCCACTCCCGTTCCTTCGTAATCTTCTGCGCGATGCAAGCGCTGGAAGACGCCGAACAATTTGTCGGCATAGATCATGTCGAAGCCCGCCCCGTTGTCCTTCACGAAATAGACCGTCGCCCCGTCCTTCGTCAGGCTACCGACTTCAATCACCGCCTTGTCCCGGCGCCCGGTGTATTTGAGCGCGTTGGAAAGCAGGTTGACCCAGACTTGGCGCAACAGCGGCGAATCTCCCGTGCATGCGGGCAATTCCCCGCACTGCAACTCCACCCGCGGATCGTCCGTCTTGAAATGCAGATCGCTCAGCGCCGTCCGCACCAACCGGTTCATATCCACGTGGGCGACTTCCATCGTCGCACGGCTGAGTCGCGCGAATTTCAACAGGTCGTCGATCAGCTCGCCCATCTGCTGGGCTCCCCGGCGGATCGTCTGGAGATAGCGCTTTCCCTCGTCGGGCAGTTGCTCGCCAAAATCCTCCAGCACCGCCTGAGAAAATCCGTCCACCGTGCGCAACGGCGCGCGCAGATCGTGCGACACCGAATAAGAAAACGCCTCCAGCTCCTTGTTGGCCGCCTCAAGCTGTTTGTTCGCCGCCTGCACCCTTTGGGAACTTTGGAAAACCTCCGCCTCCATCTGTTCCATCTTCGCCTGAAGTGCGTCCGAGGGCGGCTCGGCTCTGTGTTTCTGCTTCACAAAGTCGGTCACGTTCTCGACACGATGAATGATATATTCGATTCGTCGGTCCGCACCAAGCACCGGCGAATTGATCGGGCTCCAGTAATGCTCCTCGAAGACCCCGTCGGGCCCCCGGATATCGTATTTCTGAATGGCCATGGTGTCGGGCGCGGCGCTCTGGCGCACGCGGTCAAAGGATGCCTGAAGGTTGGCCACGCCCGTGGCGTTCGGATCGTTGGGATTGTCCGGGAACACCTCGAATATCCCTCGCCCGATGATGCCCTCGCGCGTGGTCATGGTCGCCTTGGTGTAGGCATCGCTCGCGGTCACGATCTTGAGGTCGGGCGTCAGCACCAGATAGAGCCCCGGGAGGGACTCAAAGAGATTCACGAAGGTCGCGCGGCTGCGGTGCAGGTCGGCGTTGGCCGTTTCAAGCTGCTCGGTGCGCTCGGCCACGCGTTGCTCCAGCTCCGCGTTAAGCTGGTGGACTTCCGCCTCGATCTGCTTGCGCTCCGTGATGTCTCGGATCATCCCCAACAGATTGCCGTCCGGCATCATGGTCGCGATCACCTCGGCCTCGAAGGCCGAGCCATCCTTGCGCCGGAACATCCACTCCCGGTGATATTCCGACTTGGCCTTGATCACATCCAAGGCCGGTTCGATATGCTGAATCTCGGACTGGACCACGATGTCCGAGGCGTGCAGCCCGATCAGCTCATCGCGCTTATACCCGAGCATGCGGCACATGCTCTCGTTGGCGTCGATGTAGCGGCTTTTCTGGTCGGCGATGACGATGCCATCCGGCGCATACTCGAAAAGCACTCGATACCGTCGCTCGCTGTCGGCAACCTCGGCGTTGCTTTTCTGAAGTTCTTCCGTGCGATCCCTCACCCGCACCTCGAGAAGATCCTTGGCCTCCTGCAACGCGCGCTCCGCCCGCCGGCTCCCCGCAAAATCTTGCGAGATCGCGAACAACGCCAGCGTCACCACCACAAACCCCAGCACACCCCCGCCCACGATCACGCACCTGGCAATCAGGCTCGCACGGGCGACGCGGTCCTCGCGTTGCCGCAGCCGTTGCTGCTCGTCACTCACCTCGTCGGCCACGGTCCGCCGGATGAGATCGTGCAACTGTTTCCCCGCCCCCTTGAGCATCTTTGCCTGCACCGCCTCGAATCCCTCGCGCTGCCGCAGTTCGATTCCCTGTTGCAGAAAATTCATCCGCTCCTTCACCAACGCCTCCAGCTTCACGAACGCCGCGCCTCCATCGGCGCGCAACGCCGCCAGTTTGTTCAAGGCCTGAAATTCCCCCGGCAATGCCGCCTCCCCGTTTCGAAGCGGCTCCAGGTAACTATCCTCGCCCGTGATGATGTAGCCGCGTTGCGCGGTCTCCGCATCCGTGACGATGGCCAGCAAGGTGTGCAGCCGCCCGACCACCTCGTCCTCCTGCCGCAGCAGGGCCGCATCCTCCTTCAGCCGCGAGACACTGAGATCCGACATGATGCCGATTGTCCCCAGGCACAGCAACGCGACCGCGAACCCGACCTGGACCTTCCATTGCGCCGCCTGGTTTCGGTTGGACTTAAGCGGCCTCGTCAAAGCCCCTCGCGCCCGGTGCAACGACTCGATCAGCACGCTGATCAACACGCCTTCGATCACCAGAATCAACCACGTCACAAAATCCACCGTTTTCTCGAACAGAAAGTTGTGCACCGGCGGCAGAATAAAATAATCGACGCTCAGCGCCGCCACCGCCGTCGCAAACACCCCGGGCCCCAAGCCGCCCGCGTAGGCGCTCAGAATAATCGGGAGCACAAAAATCAACAGCAGCGGACGATCCCCGATCCAGCCCGTCAGCACCACCCGCCCGGCGAGGGCCGCCAACGTCACCGCGAGCGCAAACGCATAGGCTCCAAAACGCGACTTCAACCCCCATGTCCCCCTGGGGCCAGCCACTGACGTCGCTTCTTGTTCAGACGGGTTAATGGGGGATGGGGTTCTCATGGCTTACGACCCATGTCGGCAAGGTTACCAACCCGCCCCACGCCGTTTAAGTCACTGTCTGCAATGACCCAAAAGCCCGAAGCGGAATGCAGCCATCATGCAATCTCCGCTTTCCGATTCAAGCGCACATTGCCTGCATTTTAATTCTCCTCCCGCAAAAAAACCTTCCCCCTCCCTTCACCCCCCCCTTAGCTCTTCCGCTCCACCCGCATGACCTCCGCCGAGATCCGCCAGTCCTTCCTCGATTTCTTCGCCTCCCAAGGCCACACGATCGTCCCGTCGTCATCGTTGTTGCCCGACTCCCCCGGACTCCTTTTCACCAACGCCGGCATGAACCAGTTCGTGCCCATCTTCCTCGGTGACAAACCCGCCGACGTCTCCAAATGGGCCGGCGTC
>FSTE01000088.1_pt1 | contig 26045 bp, 21 predicted proteins | sample 1637071 | NCBI WGS metagenome assembly FSTE01 (sample SAMEA3914818, study PRJEB12502) | metagenome | biome: forest; material: soil | place: Canada | collected 2010-06-26 | depth 0.1 m
GCCGTTGAGGAGGGCGGAGCTCATTTCGCGCAGGGCGACGGCCTGGCCCACATACCAGGCTTGCGCGCCGTTCCAGCCGGCGCGCTCGCGCCAGTGTTTCGGTTCGCTGGCGGCCTGGCCGTCGAGTTCGAAGATCAGCCGCGGATGGCGGCCGGTGTTCACGAGCTCGGGGTCGATGTTCTGGTGGCAGGCGACGCAGGTGTTGGCGCGCACCTGGAGGTTGGCGAGATCGCGCATCCCGGCGGCCACGCGATCGGCGTGGGTATAATCGGCGCGGGTGTGACTGCGCAGCCAGCCCGATTCAGGACCGTGGCAACTCGCGCAGGAGACGCCTTCGGTCGCCTTCACGTCGGGAGCGAGCTGGTCGGCGGGAACCGTCAGGGCGGGAGCGTGGCAGGTGGTGCAGCGCGCACTGGTGGTGGGATCGGGGATGCGCAGTGCTTCGGCGAGGCGGGCTGAGCGTGCGGTGGTGAGAGTCGCGTAGGAGCGCGAATGGACATCGCTTTGCGACCAAACGATGTGCTGGCGGCTTTTTTCGTCCGCGCCGCCGTGGCAGCCGCTGGTGGCACATGAGCCGGCGCCAAGGATCGTCGGATGAATGAACACCGTGGCGGGAGAGGGAGGCGGCTCGCCCCATAAGGAAGCGGCGATGCAGGCCGTTCCGCCGATGATCAGGCGGCGCCATGTAACTACATGTTTTTTAATGCATCGCATAATTTTTGCTTACTTATTGGGGTTTTGTGTGGTTTTTATGGCGGCGTCAAATTTTCACAACTTTTTACAAGCCGCGCGGAGTGAACAATCCGGCCGTTCACCCGAGGCGTCGCAACCAATAGTGATCCTTCTGTCGCATGTATAAGGAACTACTCAACGGGATCATGGCGAACCCGGCCTATGTCGCCGGTTGGTTTATTATCGGCGGTCTTCTGCTGCATGTCGGCCTTCTGGCGGGAGGCAGCGCCCGCCGCCTCTGGTTTGAACGGCAGCGAGGACGGTTGGAACAGGAGCGGCTCACGCTCGACATCCAAGGCGCCCGGTTGCGTATCCAAACGGTGGAGCAGGCCAAGTCCGCCTGGAACGGCGTCCGCAAGTTCACCGTCGAGAAAAAGGTGCTGGAGTGTGCCGACGCCTGTTCGTTCTACCTGAAGCCGCACGACGGCAAGCCGCTTCCGCCTTTCAAACCGGGACAGTATCTGACCTTCCAGCTCACGATTCCCGGCCAGAGCCGGCCGCTGGTCCGGTGCTATTCTCTTTCCGATTGCGCCCGCCCCACGCACTACCGCGTGACCATCAAGCGCTGTCTTCCCCCTCCCAAGACCGAGCATCCTCCCGGACTCGGCTCTTCGTTTTTCTGTGATGCGGTGAAAGAGGGCGACATCCTCGACGTCAAGGCGCCCAACGGCCATTTCTTCCTCGATCTGGAGAAGGAGCGCCCGGTGGTGCTGATTTCCGGCGGCATCGGCGTGACGCCGATGGTCAGCATGGCCAACGCTCTCGTCGAGGCCGGATCGACCCGCGAGATATGGTTCTTCTTCGGCGCACGCAGCGGGGAGGACCACATGTTCAAGGAATACATGGCCGAACTCGCCGCGAAGCATCCCAACGTCCGCATGCAGGTGTGCTATTCGAAACCGCATCCGACCGACGTCAAGGGCCGCGACTACCAGCACGAGAGTCGTGTGAGCGTGGAGTTGTTCAAGCAGCTCCTGCCCTCGAACAACTACGATTATTTCCTCTGTGGTCCGGGTCCATTCATGCAGACGATCACCGATGATCTGCGCGCCTGGGGCGTGCCGGATGCGTGGGTGCATTTCGAGGCGTTCGGTCCGGCGTCCGTGAAACGCGCGCCCAAGCCCGAGGAGAAAGCTGCCGCCGCAGCGGCACCGGCGACAGGCATCGACATTCAGTTTTCGCGGTCCGGCAAGACCGTCGCATGGAAGGCTTCCAGCGGCTCCCTTCTCGATTTCGCCGATGAACAGGGCGTCAAGATCGACGCCGGCTGCCGGGCGGGCAATTGCGGTTCCTGCCTCGTCGCCATCAAGTCCGGCGAGGTCGAATACCTTGTCGAGCACGGTGCCGAGGTTGAGAGCGGCTCCTGCCTCGCCTGTATCTGCAAGCCCAAGGGCGCGCTGGTTCTCGACGCCTGATGAACACCATAACACCCGCTCCGGACCGTCCACGCCGCTGGGACTCCGCCTTCAGCGACGACATCACGGACGCTGATGTGCAGCGTCTCATGGCGCGCGAGCCGTTCAAGGACATGAACCTCGAGAGCTTCCCGCGCTCGGCGCCGCTCCCTGACGTGCTGAAGAACGATGCGCGCCTCCATCGTTTTAAGAAGGGCGAGATCATCGTCCGCGAGGGCGACTACGGCACCTCGGCTTTTCTTGTTCTCGCCGGCACCGCCCGCGTGGTCATCGGCCCCAGCCTGCCGCCGTCCGACATCGGCCGGCGCGAGCCCGCGCGCCGGGGTATTTTTCGGGCCCTGGCCCAGCTCTGGGGCAACTCCCGCGAGGACGAGGTCGCCCGCCAGCGCGAGCGCCACAGCTTCCTTCGGCGCGGCGGCGCGAGCAAGGACGCCAAGGATGTCCGCATCGTCCTGCAGGACGTGCCCCGCGTGCTCGACCAGCACCGCACCGCGACCATCGAGGAGGGCGACTTTTTCGGCGAGATCGCGGCGCTATCTCGCATACCGCGCACCGCGACTATCTTCGCCGAGGAGGATGGCACCGAGCTTTTGGAAATCCGCTGGCAGGGTCTGCGCGATCTGATGCGCTATGATCCAAAACTCCGCCGGCACATCGACCGTGTATACCGCGAGCGCGCCCTTGCCACCTACCTCGAGGAGATTCCGTTCATGAAGTTTCTCTCCGCCGAGGCCAAGAAACAGGTCATGGACGCCACGCAGTTCGAGACCTACGGCGACTACGACTGGTCGGGCGATTACAAGAAGCTCGTCAAGTCCGGCGCCTCCGCCGCCCAGGAGCAGACCATTGCAAGCGAGGGCGACTATCCCAACGGCGTCGTCATGGTGCGCTCCGGTTTCGCCCGCATGACCCAGCGCTACGGCGACGGGCACCGCACCCTCAACTACCTCGGTGCCGGCGGCATCTACGGCTTCGACGAGATCGCGCACAACTGGCGCCAGCCCGACCGCGCCATCGCCCTTCAGCACAGCCTTCGTGTCATCGGCTACACCCACGTCCTCGTCATCCCCGCGCCGCTCATCGCGCGGCTCGTGCTGCCGTCGCTGCCGAAGGACTGGCTGCCGCCCGTGATGGAGACGGTAGGCGAGGGCACGCGTTCGCCGCATACCCACTCGCCGTTTACAAATTCACCGTTCACGAACTCCCCTTTCACGAATTCGCCGTTTACCAAAACGCCCTTTTCCAAGAAATCACTGCCCTCCGGCCCCAAGAAGACGGTCGCGGTGAAAAAAACAGCGGAGCCCGAGGCGGTCGTTGGCTCAGGCATGATGGAGTTCCTTACTCAGAACCGTCTCTTCAACGGCACCGAGACCATGGTCATCGACATGGACCGCTGCACCCGTTGCGACGACTGCGTGCGCGCCTGCGCCGCCACCCATGACAACAATCCGCGGTTCCTCCGTAGCGGCCCGATCCATGACAACATCATGGTCGCGCAGGCCTGCATGCACTGCGCCGATCCGATCTGCATGATTGGCTGTCCCACCGGGGCCATTCACCGCGACGCCTTCGGGGGCGAAGTGGTCATCAATCCCGTCACCTGCATCGGCTGTTCCGCCTGTGCCAACAATTGCCCCTACGGTTCCATCCGCATGGTCGAGTTGCGCGACGAGGATGGAAACATCCTGGTCGCCAGCGATGCCAAGCCCATCGTCAAGGCGACGAAGTGCGACCTCTGCATCGATCAATACGGCGGCCCCGCCTGCGAGCGCGCCTGCCCGCACGACGCCATGAAGCGCATGAACCTCAACACGCTCGACGAACTCGCGGCGTGGCTCCGCCGATGAACGGTCGGTCCCTCATCCGGCGCGCGATTTTTACGGCGTCGTTCCTCGCCGTCGCGGGGAGCATCGCGATCTGGCACGCGCGCCTGCTCGCGACGCATCCTCATCTCGTCTATCTCACGGGCTGGAGCCTGCTCGCGCTCATGCTCTACCTGACGGCCTTCAACGCCCGGAAGAAACTGGCGTTTCTTCCTCTTGTCAGCGCGCGTCTGTGGCTGCAGTTGCACATCTATCTCGGGCTTCTCACCGGACTGGTGTTCCTTCTTCATTCGCGTTGGCGCTGGCCCTCCGGCTGGTTCGAGAATCTGTTGTCGGCGCTTTTTGTCAGTGTCACGCTCAGTGGCATCATCGGCTGGTGGATATCCCGCGCGATTCCAAAACAGCTTACCACGGTCGGCGGCGAGGTGCCCTATGAGCGCATTCCGATCATCCGCCGTTCCCTCCGCGAACAGGCCGAGGCACTGGTGCTCAAGGGCATTCCAGTCGCCAAGGCCTCGACGCTGGCCGATTTCTATGCAGGCCGCCTCGCCGGTTATTTCGCCGGGGAGAATCATTTCTGGGCGCACATTTTTGGCTCGCGACGTTCCCTCAACACCCTGCTTGACCAGCTTGCCGAGCTCGGCCGCTTCCTCAACGCCGAGGAAAAGAAAACCATCGGGCAGCTTGCCGATCTCGTTAAGCAGAAGGACGCCCTCGATTTCCACGCGGCCAAGCAATTCGTGCTCAGGAGTTGGCTCTTCGTCCACATCCCGCTGACCTACGGGTTGCTCGTGTTCAGCTTCGTGCACGTGGTCATTGTCTACGCTTATTCCGGAGGTGCCCGATGAGCGAGGGGCGTGTTCCCACGCCTGATTTCGACGAGTCGCGCTATGATCGGCCCAACAAGGACTGGCTTTGCGGGCACACCTGCGACGGTTGCCCGTGCCGCATCGGGCCAAGTCCATCCGGCGAGTGCCGGGCGACCGGCGAGTGCAAGCCGCAGATCGTCCTCAAGGAAGGAGAGGCCAAGGGCACGTGGAAATGCACGCGCCCGAAGGAGTGGGGCGGCGCCTGCGAAAACGGCCCGCTGCCCGACGGCGCCTGCTGCCGCACCATTCCGAAATGCCAGCCCGTGCGCAGTCTTCGCGCCACGCGCGGTCTGGTTACGCGCGTGGTCGTGCTTATCAGCATCGGCCTGCTCTTCATGGGTCTCGGCGGCCCGCTCCGCGAGGCGTTCATCAATCCCGCGCCGCTCTCGTCGCACCACACCGGGCCGGCGTTCGACCGCCTGGCGGCGAAGTTTGGCGCCAGCGACTGCGCGGCCTGCCACGCCGAGGTGCGGCTGAGCTACGCCGCCGTGGTCGCCAGCGCCTTCGAGGCCGGAAGGACCTCGCTGCCTTTCAGGAAATTCGTATCGCCCCACCCGAAGGATTTTTCGCGCATGGACCAGTCGTGCATGGTCTGCCACGCCGACAAATCCTTCCACGAAGCCTCCGTGGTCGACGCCATCTCCTGCTCCATCTGCCACCGCGAACACCAGGGCACCGGTTCGCTCGCGTCCGTCGCCGAAAGTCACTGCGCGACCTGTCACGGCGACGCCGCCCAGATGCTTGCGTCCTCCAAGAAGGGCGCTGCGTTGTCCGCCGCATTGTTCGAGCGCAAGACCGCGCCCGGCCTCGTCATCCACCCCGCCTCGCGTCCGCCCGAGGGCTACACCCGGGTGGTTCATTCCTTCGCGACCGATCATCCCGAGTTTCAGGTGCTCCGCGAAAAGAACACCGACGCGAACACGCTCAAGTTCAACCACCGCACCCACCTCACCGGCGACATCCCGCGCCTGAACGGCAAGGCCCTTGTTTGCTCCGACTGCCACCGTGCCGACGCCTCGGGCGCCTTCATGCAGCGGCTGACCTTTGAGCAAAACTGCCGCGTCTGCCACGCGCTCAATTTCGACGAGAACACCCCCGGCATGCAGCTCCCCCACGGCGACGCCGTCTACGCGCGCGCCTACCTGCGCAGCCTGCCGACGCAGTATGCCGACTACGCCACGCGCACCCTCGGCATCACCGGCAAGGACGAGGTCGCCGCCTTCGTCCAGGCCCGCATGACCGACCTGCGGCAGCGCACGCTCACGGGCGAGAATCTCGAACGCTCCGTCTTCTTTGCGGATGCCCGCACGGGCGAGGCCACCGTCATCGCCGGCGTGAAGGGTCTCGCCCGCGCCAAGTTCGCCGGTTGCGCCTACTGTCACGAGGTCACTCCGCGCGGTGACGCCACGCCGGTCATCACGCCTCCGCAGACCCCCGACCGCTGGATGCTCCATGCGAAGTTCGATCATTCAAAACATACCGCCATGTCGTGCACCGATTGCCACGCCGCCACTCTGAGCACCGCCACCGCCGATGTTATCATGCCCTCGGTGAAAAGCTGCGCGACCTGCCACAGTCCGAAGGGCGGCGTGGCCGACACCTGCGTCACCTGCCATAGTTATCACAATCCAAAGCCGCCCGCGTTGCCCTCCACCTCGTCCGCGGCGCACCCGCTCGAATGACCGGCGTGCGGGCAAAGTTTCTGCGGCCGGCCGTTTCCTGCACGCTCCTTGTTGCCACCACGTTTGCCGCTCCGCCCGCGCCTGGGGAACGAGATACGCCCGCCGACACGGCGCGGCCCACCCAGCGCGTTGACCTAGCGCCGCCGCCCGCCGTGCCTGAAGCCACGCCCGCCGATCCGGGTGCGCCGCTGCCGCCGCTCCCGCCCATCGAACTCCGCCGCTTCCGCAGCGACCGCATCCCCACCCCCGCCGGCGAGCCGCCTGCGCTTTCGCCGGTTCTCTTCAACCCCGATCCCGGCGCCTCGCAGCGTTCCGTCGCGCCGGTGGAGAACCCCTATTTTCACACCAACCAAATCGAGTTCTTCCGTCCTGAGCAGGCACCAGTGCCCGCCGCGCTCGCCCTGCCGCGCGGAGCGCTGGAGGAAGTTCGCATCGTGCCCGCGCCGCCCGCCGCGTCGCTGAATTACGGCCTCGAACCCCTGGTCGGCGCCGAGAAGCTCCCGCGCGCCGGCACACGGGAAAATCTCTACATCGAAACCGACTGGCACGCGCCGGAGTCGTATGCCAGCGTGGCCACCGGCGCAGGCATCCCTCTCGACACCAAGCCCGTGCCCGACCGTTGGCGCGACGCCGGCTTCACCCCGTGGCGCCGCTACACGAGTGGCGACACCAACGAGATGCCTTACGCCGACACCAAGCCCAGCCTGTGGGACTATTACCGTCAGAGTCTGCTCAAGGGTGATTTGCCAGTCTACGGACAGGACATATTTCTCGCGCTCACCGCCTCGAGCGAACTACTCTACGAGGACCGCAAGCTCACCGTCCCGAGCGGTGCCAGCGCGTCGAATCCGGGCTCGTCGGATTTCTACGGCAAAAGCCGCTCGACCGTCTTCGTTTCCAATTTTGCATTCGACGCCGTCCTGTTTGAGGGCGAGACGGTCTTCAAGCCGGTCGAGTGGGCGGTCAAGATCAAGCCGGTCTTCAACTACACCCGCGTCGATTTCAGCGAGACCGGCATCGTCTCGCCGAATCCGGGCGGACCTGGCGCCGGCGGCGCCTCGCCCGGAGGTCCTCCCGTGGTCAACCCCGGCGACGTCGGCGGCGCCCTCGGCGGCGCGACGTCGGCCGGCAACCTCAACGGCACCGCCACCACCCGCACCACCACCTACGTCGCGTTGCAGGAGGCCTTCGTCGAGATCCACCTCAAGAACCTCTCGACCAACTACGACTTCGTCGCCGTCAAGGTGGGTAACCAGGCCTTCAACAGTGATTTTCGCGGATTCGTTTTCAATGATACCAACCTCGGCGTGCGTCTCTTCGGCAACTACGACGACAACCTTTACCAGTATAACGTCGCGCTCTTCGACATGCGCGAGAAGGACACCAACTCCGAGCTCAATACCTTCGATTCCCGCGGCCAGACCGTGTTTATAACCAATCTCTACCGGCAGGATTTCATCTGGAAGGGCTACACCACGCAGCTGAGCTTCCTCGCAAACTACGACGACGGCGGCACCCAATATGACACCAACGGCGCCGTCGTCCGCCCCGCGCCGATCGGCACCGTCGCCCCGCACAAGGTCGAGGCCGCCTACTTCGGCTGGAATGGCGACGGCCACATCGGCCGCTGGAACGTCTCCCATTCCACCTACCTCGTCGTCGGTCGCGACGACCTCAACGGCCTCGCCGGCCGCTCCGTCGACATCTGTGCGCAGATGGCCGCGCTCGAGGTGAGCTACGACCGCGACTGGATCCGCTACAAGGCCTCCGTGTTCTACGCCTCGGGAGACAGTAATCCCACCGACGGCAAAGCCACCGGCTTCGACTCCATCGTCGACAACACCAATTTCGTGGGCGGCCCCTTCAGCTACTTCGTGCGCCAGGGGTTCAACCTCGGCGGCTCATCCGTGGGCTTGAAGCAGCGCTTCAGCCTCCTGCCCAATCTCCGCACCAGCAAATCCCAGGGCCAGTCCAACTTCGTCAACCCCGGCCTCGTCATGTTCGGCCTCGGCGCCGACATCGACGTCACGCCGAAGTTGAAGGCGTTTCTCAGCGCGAACTACATCCGCTTCGCCACCACCGAGCCGATCAAGACCGCGCTGCTCACCAACGAAGTCAGCAACGACTTCGGCATCGACCTCGGCATGGGCTTCCAGTGGCGGCCGCTGCTCAAGGACAACATTATCGTCTCGCTCGGCTACGGCGTGCTATTGCCGGGCCAGGGCTTCCGTGACATCTACAGCACCACCCAACCTGGCACCCCCGGCTACACGCCCGCCGGCCAAAGCTCCCATGTCGACGACTGGCTCTACAGCGCCGTCGCCGCCGTCACCTTTACCTACTGAACCATGCGCAAGAAGAACTCCGGACACATCTTTCGCCTGACGTTGCTCGCCACCGCCGTGTGGGGTGTTGCGCTCGCCTCCCTCGTCGTGCTCGCCGGCCCCGAAGCCCCCTCGTCCGCCGACGGCATCTCGGGCCCGCGCATCGCCGTGCCGCGCTCCCTCGACGCCACGTCTTCCGCCGCCCCGAAGCCCGCCAACCTCGTCGACCAGTCCCGCGCCGCCGCCGACCTCAAGAGCGCCGGCTGTATCGAGTGCCACAAAGGCATCGAGGACATGCACGCCTCGCCGCACGTCGTGCTCGGCTGCACCGACTGCCACGGCGGCAACGCCACGCCCGGCCTCACCATGCGCAAGGCCCACATCGCCCCGCTCCATCCTGAGTTCTGGCAGAGCTCCGCCAATCCCAACGAATCCTCTGTCCTTCTCAACCACGAGTCCCCCGAGTTCATCCGCTTCGTCAACCCGGGCGACCTCCGCGTGTCCGACAAGGCCTGCGGTCTCTGTCACGGCGACATCAACAAGAACGTCGGTCACAGCATGATGAACCACGGTGCGATGCTCTGGGGCGCCGCGCTCTACAACAACGGCGCGTGCCCGAATAAAAACTACCGCTACGGCCAGGCTTACGGCGCCGACGGAGTTCCCCTCCGCCTCGAAAGCCCCATCCCCGTCACCGAGGCGATGACCCGAGACCTCGGCATCCTCCCGTTCCTCGACCCGCTGCCGCGCTTCGCCATCGGCCAGCCTTCGAACATCCTCCGCATCTTCGAGCAGGGCGGCGAAAAGCAGATCGAGCTCGGCAACCCCAACGCCTTCGAGCCGCCCGGCAAGCCCGCCCGCCGCCTGAGCGAGCGCGGCCTCGGCACGCTCAACCGCATTGATCCCGTCTACCTCAATCTCCAGAAGACGCGCCTCAATGACCCGCTCCTCGGCTTCATGGGCACCAACAACCACCCGGGCGACTATCGCTCCTCCGGCTGCACCGCCTGCCACGTCGTCTACGCCAACGACCGCTCGCCCTCCAACTCCGGCTGGTGGTCCAAATACGGAAACCAAGGCCTGAGCTTCACCGCCGACCCGATGATCTCGAAGAAGGAAAAGGGCCACCCGATCAAGCACCAGTTCACCCGCAGCATCCCGTCGAGCTCCTGCATCAGCTGCCACATGCACCAGGGAAATCTCTTCGTGAATCCGTATCTCGGTTACACGTGGTGGGACCAGGAGAGCGACGGGGAGTTCATGTATCCCAAGAAGCAAAAGAACCCCACCGAGCAGGAAACCGCCGCCGCCCTCATCGCAAACCCTGAGGCCGCCGCCGTCCGCGGACTCTGGAGCAACTCCGAGTTCCTCGAAAAAGTCGCCGAGCTTAACCCGAAGCTTAAGCAGACGCAGTTCGCCGACTACCACGGCCACGGCTGGATCTTCCGCGCCGTCTTCAAGAAGGACAAGGAGGGCAACCTCCTCACGCTCGACGACAAGAAGATCGCCGACACCGATCCCGCCAAGTTCGCCAAGGCCGTCCACCTTAAGGATGTCCACCTCGCGCGCGGCATGCAGTGCGTGGACTGCCATTTCACGACCGATGTCCACGGCAACGGCCTCCTCTACGGCGAGCCCCGCGCCGCCACCGCCATCGAGTGCATCGATTGCCACGGCACCGTGCAAAAACGCCCCACGCTCATGACCAGCGGCGCCGGTGGCCGCCTCGAAAACGGCCAGGTCCTCCCCAACGATCTCGCCAAGGGCACCACGCCGTGGGGCCCTCGTTTCTACTGGCAGGGCACCAAACTTTTCCAGCGTTCCATGATGAGCCCCGACATCACGTGGGAAGTCCCTCAGACGGTCGACACCATCGATCCGACGTCCTCGCACTACAACGCGAAGTCCGCCTACGCCAAAACCCTCCGCCGCGACGGCACCTCGTGGGGCAGCACACCTTCCGTTGATGTTAAGCCCGGCTCCGCCGATCCGAAGCTCTCCCTCGCTCACGCCAACAAGGACGTCTCTTGCCAGATCTGCCACACTTCGTGGGCCACGAGCTGCTTCGGCTGCCACCTGCCGATGCGCGCCAACAAGAAGGTCGAGGCCAACAAATTCGAGGGCACCACCACGCGCAACTACACCAGCTACAACCCGCAGGTCGTGCGCGACGACGTGTTCATGCTCGGCAAGGACGCCACCTACAAAAACAACCGCCTCGCCGTCATCCGCTCGTCGAGCGCCATCATCGTCGGCTCTCAAAACTCCAACCGCGAGTGGGTCTACTCCCAGCAGCAGACCGTCTCCGCCGAGGGCTACAGCGGCCAGGCCTTCAACCCGCACTTCGCCCACACCACGAGCTCCGTCGGCACGACCAAGGGCTGCACCGACTGCCATCTCTCCGCCGCCAACGACAACAACGCGTGGATGACCCAGCTCCTCGGTTTCGGCACCGGCACGGTCAACTTCTTCGGCCGCTACGCCTACGTCGGCGCCGGCAAGGACGGCTTCAACGCCGTTGTCTGGACCGAGCAGGAGGAGCCGCAGGCCGCCATCGGCAGCCACCTCCAGCACCTCGCCTATCCCGATAACTATAACGCCCACGTCGAAACCAACCACGGCGTGTTGAAGGAAGCCTATCACCACGACGGCGAGGACATCCTCGATCTCACCCAGCGCGGCGAATACCTCTACACCGCCAACGGCCCCGGCGGCTTCGAGGTCTTCGACATCGCCAACATCGACAACAAGGGCTTCTCCGAACGCATCACCTCCTCGCCCGTCTCGCCCCTCGGCCAGAACACCCGCGTGAAGACGAAGTTCGCCACCAGCGTCGTCCTCCCGAGCACGCTCGGCATCGATCCGCTGCGCACCCGCAACCCCGTCAACGAAGAGCAGCCCATTTCGCTCACCTACGGCTACGTCTACGTGACCGACCGTGAGGAAGGCCTCGTCACCGTCATGGTGGGCACGCTCGTGGACGGAAATCCGAAGAACAATTTCTTCACCGAAAAGGACGTCACCCGCTTCAACCCCGACGGACTCCTCACCGGCGCCACCCACGCCGCCTTCGCGGGCGACCGTCTTTACGTCACCTGCACCGCCGGCCTGGTCGTCGTGGACATCTCCACGCCCTCGAAGCCCCGCGTCATCGGCCGCGCTCCCGCCGGCTCGCTCAAGCATCCGCGCAAGATCGCCCTCCAGTTCCTCCGCGCCTTCGTGACCGACGAGGACGGTCTCAAGGTCTTCGACCTCACCGATCCGGTTAACCCGCGCCCCGTGCCCGCCGCGACCATCCCGCTCAAGGATGCGCAAGGCGTCTACGCCGCCCGCACCTACGCCTACGTGGCCGACGGCGCCGACGGCCTCGCGATCATCGATATCAAGAACCCCGACGCGCCCAAGGTCTTCCAGATGTTCACCGCCGGCGGCGCGCTCAACGACGTCCGCGCCGTGCAGATCGGCTCGGTCAACGCCTCGATGTTCGCCCTCGTGGCCGACGGCAAAAACGGCCTGCGCGTCATCCAGATGATCTCGCCGGAAAACGTGCCCGGCTACCAGGGCTTCAGCCCGCCGCCGAATCCCAAGCTCATCGCCACCTATCCGACGAAGGGCGCGGCGGTCGCCGTGGGCCGCGGCCTTGATCGCGACCGCGTGATCGACGAAAGCGGACACCAGACCGTCGTCTTCGCCCGCCGCGGCAGCCGTCCGTTCACCGAGGCCGAGTTCAACACCTTCCTCTTCAAACCCGACGGCTCGCTCTACCGCGTCGAAGACGTGCAGCAAAAGGACGGCCACCTCGAGACGACCTCAGGTCAGTCTCTGGAGCCGACCGAGTCGTTCCCCGTCGCCCCGCCGACTCCGGTCGAGCTCCCGGCGCGTGAACGCCTCAACCGCCGCCCGCAAGGTTGAGAGTAGAGAGGGTTTTCATAACTCGCCGTTACGATGCCCATTTAGTGCGCGAAACGATTATCTTGCCTAGGCGGAGACAGGCTTAATCGTGTCCACATGATCAAACGTGCACAGGCTATCGAGGAGGCGGAAAAGGCGGGTTTTGATCTGAGCCTCGTGGATGAAAGCCTCGCTCTTTCTCACGAAGAAAGAGCCCGGCAGCACGACCAAGCCTTGGCGCTCGTCTTGGAATTCGACCGTATCCGCAACGAACGCGATGCAAAGCCTGAGCCATCTCCTTCAACGTCTCGCTGAGTCGGGCGTTGATTTCGTCATTATCGGCGGCTTTGCCGGCGTCCTGCACGGCTCCGCCTTGGTCACGAGGGATCTTGATATTTGCGCGGTGCTCACTCCGGCCAACCTTGAGCGGTTGCGCGACGCCTTGAAGGATTTGAATCCACGGCATCGGATGACGCCACAGGCTCTGTCGTTTTTGCAGGTGCCGAAGCCGGGCGAAGGGGTGAACAATCTTTATCTGCGCACAGACTGGGGCGTGGTGGATGTTTTGACCTCGGTGCTGGGGCTGGGTGATTTTGAGCGGCTGAAGGCCCATGCCGAGACGATCACCATCGGTGGCAAGGCCTGCCGCCTGATCGGGCTTGAAGATCTGATCCTGGCCAAGGAGGCGATGGGGCGGGAAAAAGATGTGCTCGCCGCCAAAGAGCTGAGGGCGGTTGCCGAAAAACGCAGACAGCGTGGATAATTTGGCGAACAACTTATGGTCCGGCTGGCCTGATGCGTGATTGCAGTCGCTTGACCAACTGGCGGCGCAGGCGGCTACGTTCCCGCCGAGCAAATCCAAGCCACGGTTTTACATTTCCTAGGCTTACCTGTGCATTTCTAAGCCTGAGAAATCCATTTCCGACGCCAAAAAATGCGTTTCCGATGATTTGAAATCCATTTCGGAGACTCAGAAATACGCAGCGAAGGCTCAGAAATTCATTTCTACGGTCAGCCTGCGGACAGTATCCCTCAAAACTGAGCCGAACCGGGGGCTACATGTGGAGCCTCGACGCATTCTCTTCACATAGAGGAGTGCGAGCGATGGAAGGGCCTCGTTTACGGTGCCGGAGGCACGTCGTAGCCGAAGCTTTTTAATATGTCCTGCGAGGTTTTGGATTTCAGGAAGGCGAGGTAGCGTTTGGCGGCGGGGTTGGCCGTGCCGTGCTTCGTAATGACTGCTCCTTGGTCGAGCGGGTCGTGGAGCTTGGCGTCGATCTCGTGGTAGGAGCCCTTGGTTTTATGTTCGGGTGAAAGCAGGAGCGAGAGGGCGACGAAGCCGATCTCGGCGTTGCCGGTTTCGACGAACTGCGCGGTCTGGGTGATGTTTTCACCTGTGACGAGTTTGTCGGAGTTGGTCTGCCAGAGACCGAGGCTGACGAGGGCTTGCCGGGCGGCGCGGCCGTAGGGCGCGGTGCGGGGATTGGCGATGGCGATGTGCTTTACGCGCGGATCGGCGAGGGCAGCGGTGATATCGGTGACGTCGAGATCGGACTTCGTGGTCCAGAGGGCGAGGCGGCCGGTGGCGAAGGTCGTGAGCGTGGCGGCATCGGCGGCGCCGGCGTCCGCGAGTTTTTTCGGGTAGTCGGTGTCGGCCGAGAGGAAGACGTCGATGGGCGCGCCGTTGGTGATCTGGGCGAAGAGATTGCCGGACGCGCCGGTCACGGTGACGACCTGGTCGGCGGGGTTGGCCTTGGAATAGGCCGTGTTGAGCGCGGCGAGCGCGTAGGTGAGGTTGGACGCGGCGGCTACGGTGAGCTTTTCGGCGCGGAGAGAGGGAATGCAGAGGACGATGCCCAAGAGCAGGAGAGAGGGGGCGAGAAACTTCATTTTTGACGAATGGCGACTATCTCAAAATTGGATGATCAGCCAGAGTCAGGAAGGCTTTTAGTTTATCCTGCTGGGCGCGGCTGATTGTCTGGCCGGTGGGCAGGTCGCGGATCGTGGCGATGGCTTCGGCGAGACGTTGGTCGAGGGTTTGCAGCGTTGGATCATTGGGCAGGAAACGTTTGGGCGGCAGGCTGGCGCGGATGCGTTCGAGGCCTTGGGCGGCTTCTTCGAGGACCTTAGGGTTGGTCTTGTTGAGTTCGAAGAGGGCGCGCCGGTCGGACTGGAGAACACCGTCGGTGCGTGAGAACTGCTGGAGGATGCGGCGCGGCGTGGTGGTGAGTTCGTCGGGCGTGATTTGGCGGGTTTCCGTCTCGGTCTTGCTGCGCTGGTTCACGGCAGTGACGGGCGGACTGATGACGAGGCCGTCATAGACGGTTGGATAAATGGTCACGACCTGCGCCTGCACGACGGTTTCGGTGGTGGTGCGAAAGGCGACGGGCACTTTCACGGTCGTGGGGACGTCGAGGATGCGGGCGATTTCCGAACCGACTTGCTCGGGCGTGAGAATGCTGGCGAAGAGGCCGAGATTGACGGGCTGTGCGCTGCGGAGAAAGACGGCGCGCTGGCGGGCGGCTTCGAGCGAGGGCTGCTCGGTCTTGAGCTTGGCGAGATCGAACTTGGACCAGGAAACGACGACGGGTTCGCTCTCGGCCGTGGTGACGACGACGAGCCCATCGGGACGCGCCTCCCAGATGCCGGCGAACTCGACCGCACGGCCATTGGCGCCGGTGAGGGTGACGGCGGTGGTGGTAGATTGAGAGCTGGGAATTGAAGGTTGAGAGTCCGGAGTCGGCTGGGCCGAGAGCGTGGCGGCGGCGAAAAGCAGGGGGGCGAGAAGACGTGTAAGCATGGGGGATGAAGGGGTGCGGGGACTTTCCATCGGTCGGCATAATTTGGCAAATGTTCAGCGGGTGCCGTTCCCTTTTATCATCATTGTCAGAGGTTTTTAACGAAATGGGCGGAGCTCAGGGTGGGTTTCGGCTTTGCAGTTTCACATGAATGGTTTTCATGGTAGAGTTACTGCCTCCATGTTCGGCCAATCGGTATGGAGGCATTCTCATCCCCGATTTCGTAGAACCATGTCTCCTGCAATCCCTCGTTTGCCCAGCCTTGCGACCGTTTTTATGTTGGTGCCCGGCATTGCCTCGGCCCAAGGAACCCAGCCTGCCCTGAGCGCGGGCGACACGGCCTGGATGCTTACCGCCACGGCGCTGGTGCTCTTTATGACGCTGCCGGGGCTGGCGCTGTTTTATGGCGGTCTGGTGCGCGTGAAAAATTTCCTCTCGGTGCTCATGCACTGCGTAACGGTTACATGCCTCGCCTCGGTGCTGTGGGTGCTCGTGCTCTACAGCCTGTGTTTCACGCCGGGCAACGGATGGATCGGCGGACTAAGCGCGGTCGGGCTGCGCGGCATAGGGCTCGGCGATCTGGCGGGGCGCACGTATCCGGAGACGGTGTTCGTGATGTTTCAGATGACCTTCGCGATCATCACGCCGGGGCTGATCATCGGCGCATTCGTGGAGCGCATGAAGTTTGGCGCGATCATCCTCTTCACTGCGCTTTGGCTGCTGCTCGTGTATGCGCCGGTCGCCCACTGGGTGTGGGGCGGCGGGTGGATGCAGCAGATGGGAGTGATCGATCTCGCCGGCGGCATCGTGGTGCACGCGACGGCCGGCATCTCGGCGTTGATTCTCGCGAGGTTTGTCGGACCGCGCGCGCATTTTCCCACGCACATGCATCCGCCGCACAGTCCGGGGATGGTTATGATCGGCGCCTCCATGCTCTGGGTGGGCTGGTTCGGCTTCAACGCAGGCAGCCAGGGCGGCGCCAACGGAGCCGCCGGCATGACCATGCTGGTAACCCACATCTCGGCGTCGGTGGCCAGCCTGACTTGGATGACCATCGAGTGGTTCAAGACCGGCAAACCGGGGCTCGTCGGCATTGTCACGGGCATGGTGGCGGGACTCGCGACCATTACCCCGGCCTCGGGCTGCGTCGGGCCGCTGGGTGCGATGTGCATCGGGTTTTCGGCCGGGTTTGTGTGCTATTTCATGTGCGCCTTGATCAAGCGTAAGCTTGGGATTGATGATGCGTTGGATGTTTTTGCCGTCCACGGCGTGGGCGGTATCATGGGCACGCTGTTGTTGTCCGTGTTTGGCGTGACAGCCTTTGGCGGCCACGGCGTGACCAACATCGCCGGCCAATTTTTGATTCAGGCAAAGTGCGTAGGCTTCACCCTGCTGTGGTCGGCTGCGGGCACCGTCCTGATCATTCTCTTCGTCAAAAAGACGGTCGGACTGCGCGTGGACGAAGCGGCCGAAAACACCGGCCTCGACCAGGCCGAGCACGGCGAAACCGCCTACCATCTCGAATAAAATCCACCGCCTGTTTGCATCAGGATTTTTTCCTGTAGCGCTTCGCGTGCTGTGGATCCGTGTCGAGCGCGGTTCCCGTTTTGCCGGCTTCTTCCAAGGCGGTGCGGATTTCCTTGGGCGATGATTTATCGGTCAACGGCAGCGATCCGTTCAGCTGAAGGATGACCAGTTCGTCCTTTTCGAGCTTGTAGGCGATGTAGGCGTATTTGCCGTAGTGATCCTTGTCGTTGGCGAGCTGCCGGCAGCTGATGAAATTTGTCCCGGCGATATCCGAGTGGGTGCACACGTAGGGGCTCCCGTCGTCCACCACCAGGTATTCATCCTTCGAAAGCTTGAAGACATCGAGCGGCCGGCCATCGACGAGGGAAAACCAAGAGCCCAGAAGGGCCGCATCGACATCGCGGGTGGGCTTCTCGGTGAGCGGGGCTTCGAAATTGCAGCCCGCAAGCAGCAGCAGGGCGATGGAGAGGAAGAGGGGTTTCATGATGGGGGGAGATTGCCGACTGAAGATGAGTTGGATGGAAATTTCTCGCGAGTGTCCGGTCAGTTTCTGTTTGTAAACACCCTGACGACCTTGGGGCTGCGGGTCAGGCCGATGGGGGTGATCATTTCTCGGGACAGTGGAAGCCGGCCGCCCTCCATGCTGCGAATAAACTTTTCCATGGGCTTCCAATTCAGGTCGCCCAACTTTTCCCAATCCCCGATTTTGATTCCCAGTTCACGGTCGTAGACCTTGTAGACCAGTTCCGAGCAGTAGATCTCGGCGTCATCCGGGGCGTAACGGAAATCGTAGGGTTTCCCGAGGAGCTTATCCACGCCGGCTTTGATGCGGGGTGCGCTGGCCGGCGGCAGATTTTGAACCCGGTAGGAATCGATGGCGGATCTTCGTCCCCTCACCATCCAGACATAGAGCGGCGTGTAGCGGACCTCCCCGATGGCTTCGGCCACCATCCAGCGGCCGTCACGTTTCACGAGGATGCCGCAGTGAGACCAAGGCGACTGGGTGACGGCCTCGATGGCGTCCACCAAGTCGAGATGCGGCAGCGATTGAAATACAATGTCTCCCTCCTGCTTGTCCGAAAAATAGTAAATCACCACGCGGTCGAGGCGGCACACGCCAATGACCGCAGCCAACACTGCGGCAAGCAGCGCAAAACGGATTTTGGCGGCTTTAGATTGGGGTAGGATTTTCATTCGATCTGCCCGCCTAACGGGCTTTGGCGGGTTCGGTGACGGCATCGGAAATGTCTATGCGTTTGCGCCCGCCATCGGTCTGGACGATCAGATGGTCGAAATGCCATTCACCGAGATTTTTTGTCGCCAGCACGTAGGCCGTGGCTCTGCTTTTGGGGCCTGAAACGGGAATGGCCAGATCGGCCTTTCCCGACGTGCCGCTGACACTGATATGGCCGGTGAAAAGAAATCCTTCGTGAACGGGTAATCCCAGCTCACTGATGACGGCGGGGCTGTTTTTAATACGAGAGACGGCGCCCTGATAAGCATCGGAGCTCTTGATGAAACTCAAAATGAGGCATGCAAATCCGGCGATGGAGGCGAGGCCTGCGAAGCAAATCACCGGAACAAGCCATTTCCAGTTTCTGTCCCACCAATCAGGCTGGCGTGCGGGCGGCGGGAGTTGGGGAGAGTTTTGCATGATGGGTTTTGCCTGATCAGAGGGTGCCGGTCTCGAGTTGATCGAGATAGATGAACTCGGGGGCTTTGACGCCGGCTTCTTCCCTGATTTTCACCAGACGCGGGGATTCGAAAAAGGCCTTCGCCGCCGCATGGGACGTCCAGGTGGAGAAGTGGACGATTTTGTTGGAATCGGTTTGGTATTTCAGAACTTGATAGGTCCGCTCGCCCGCTTCCTTGCGAATACCGGCGGCGGCATCGAAGACTTTTTTCCAAGCGGTGTAATCGACGACTTCGTGGATGATGAGGACGTGGGGCATGGAGTGAATGAGGCTTGGTTAGCCGTTAGACAGGGATCGGGTCTGGGCTGTTTGGGATGCCGCCTCCCGGCTCGCCTTTGGCGACAAGCACGGCGCAGACGAGGTCGCCGGTGACGTTCAAGGTGGTGCGGCACATGTCCAAGAGCCGGTCGATGCCGAGGATGATGGCGATACTTTCACCCGGGACGCCGATCGTTACGAGGACGCCGACCACTAACGGCAGGGAGCCGCCCGGGACGCCGGCGGTGCCGAGACCGGCGAGGATGCACATGAATGCCACGACCGCCTGCTGTCCGAGCGAGAGGTCGACTCCGAAGACTTGGGCGAGGAAGAGGACGGTGACGCCTTCGTAGAGCGCGGTGCCGTTTTGGTTCGCGCTGGCGCCGACGGTGAGCACGAAGCGGCTGATCTGCGGCGGGAGTGCGAGGTTGGTTTCCGCGACGCGCAATGAGACGGGGAGGGTGGCGTTGCTCGACGAGGTGCTGAACGCGGTGAGCATCACTTCGCGGATGTTTTTAAAGAAGGCCCACGGCGACATGCCGCCGATGAATTTGAGGAAGAGCGGGTAGGTGACGAACTGTTGCAGGGCGAGGCCGAGCACGACGACCATCGTGTAGAAACCGAGGCTGCGAAGGACGTCCGCGCCGAGCTGCGCGGTGAGCGCGAAGCCGAGGCACGCCACGCCGAGCGGAGCCACGCGCATGGCGAAGCCGATGATGACCATGCACACTTCGAAGAGGCCTTTGAGGAGGGCGGTGAGCGGGGTGGATTTGTCCGCCGGAGTCATCGCGAGGGCGACGCCGAAGAAGAGGCTGAAAACCATCACGGCGATCAGGCCGCCGCCGGTGTAGTTGGGCGTGAAGGCGTTGACGGCTTCGTAGAGCGGGTTCTGCGGGATGAGGTTGAGCAGGGTGTCGGCGAGCGGCGTTTCCTTCACGCCGATGGCGACTTTTTCAGAGACGTCGCCGACGTAGCGGACGGTGAGGGCGGCGCGGGTTTCCGGCGTCATGTGTTTGCCGGGAGTGAACAGGTTGACGACGCCGAGGGCGATCAGCACGCCGGTCGAGGTGAGGAGCAGGGTGTAGAAGACCGATTTCAGGCCCACGCGGCCGAGTTTTCGCACGTCGCCCATCTCGGCGACGCCGAGGACGATCGCCGAAAAAATGAGCGGGATCACGATCATGAAGATGATCCTGATGAAGAGTTTTCCGAGGGGCTGGATGACATGGGAGAGCCACCACGCGAGACGGGCGGCGGCCTCGGGAGTTGTCACGAGGTCCTTGACGACGAGGCCCGCCAGCACGCCGAAGATGAGGCCGGACAAAATCTGGGTGGGGCGCGACCATTTCCAGAATTTGAAAATCATGGGCGTGATCCTGCGGTGATTTTCAGACTCGGGGCAATGGCGGATGCGCGAGCAAAGGGCGGAGAGCGGAATTTTTTAACCACGAAACACACCAAAGACACGAAAGGCGGAAACCGGGTTGAAGCCATCGCCTGCAAGCAGGCTCCTAAGCCCGGAGTTCTGAAATATCTTTCCCGAATTTTTTGGTGCCTTCTTTGGTGTTTTGCAGCCAATGCTGGCGCGCACCGTTTACGGGGCGTTTTCTGTGAAACTTTTAAATTACACTTTGGCCGGCGTCATTGGCGCCGTGATGGCGACTTTGGTGATGCAACGGATGCCGGTCGCGCCGCTTGCGGTTGCGCCGGTGGCGGTGCGTCCGCGGATGGTTCCCGGCCAGTCGCCGGCGGACTTTGCCAGGCTGACCCGTGAAAAGGCCGAGCTCGATGCGCAGCTAGCCGATGCGCAGGCAAAGCTGGCGGAACACGAGGCCACGCTGGTGCAGACGAAGGCGAGCCTGGAGGAGCTGCGGCGGCCCATGATGACGGACATGATGAGCTCTGCGCTGCGGGCCGAGCTGAAGTCTGGCGAGGTGGTTGTCACCGGCGGTTACAAGCTTTCGAACGGCAAGCGGCTCTACGCCTTTGCCCAGCCCGTCATCGAGCAGGTGGACGGCAAGGATGTAGTGAAGATCGAGAGCCGGTTTATTTCGCTTACGGATGACGCAGGGAAGTCGGTGGGGTTGAATTCCATCGCAACCGACGTCGCCAACACGCTTCAGCATGGCGAGGTATGGGTGGCGGATGAACAGACGTCGGTGCTGGCCAAGCTCAACGCCTCGGCGGGCACCGATGTGCTCGCTTCGCCCACGATCACGGTGCCGGGCGGCACCAGCGGGATAGTCGAGATCGGCGATTTGAAACTGAAGGTGACTCCGGTGATTTCGGACGATCACACGAAGATGGATTTCGAAGTGCGGTTGGAGCAGCCGCAGGCGCCGTTGCCGACCGAAACTCCGGCGGCGACGCAGGAGCCGGCCATGCCGTCTGCAGGCACGGTCAAGTAGGCGAGCGGGGGGAAATGAAATTCCGATTGACGGCGAAGGCTTGGAGGCTTTCATTCATCTATATGGGTGAACGAAAACACAGCGAACCGAAGCTCGACGACGTATTTCTCGCACTGAGCCACCCGACGCGGCGCCGGATGCTGGAGTTGCTTCAAGCCGAGCCCTGCCGTGTCACGACACTCGCGGAGTCGTTTGATCTGTCGCTCAACGTCGTGTCGAAACACCTCAAGTTTCTTGAGCGGGCGGAGCTGATCGAACGCACCAAGACGGGACGCGAGCACATGCTGAAGTGCAACAACCGCGCGATGGAACCGGCGACCGCGTGGCTCTCCCAGCATCTGCGGATGTGGCAGGGCGCCCTTGATTCTCTCGAAGCTTTTATCGTCAAAACCAACCACAACTCAAAGACCCGCTCATCATGACCACGCCAACCGCCAGTCTCACCGTCCGCAAAATCCTTTCTTGTCGTCCCGAAAAGGCATTCCGCGCCTGGACGGAGCCGGCGCAGCTCCAGCAATGGTTCACCGCGTGCAGCGGAAAAATGGTGGCGGAGATGGATGTTCGCGTGGGAGGTAAATATCGCTTTGCCGCCCAACACGACGATGGCGGGCCGACCATATACATCGGCGGCGAGTTTCTCGTGATCGAGGCGCCGCGCCGTCTGGAGTTCACATGGATATATGAAAAGGAATCGAAGCCGGAATGGACGGACCGCTCGGTGGTCAAGGTGGCCTTCAATCCCCTGCCGGAGGGACGCACCGAAATCGTCCTTACGCACGAATTGATTTCCGATCCTGCCGAACGTGAGAACCACGCCAAGGGCTGGACGCGCATCATCGAAAACATGGCCGCGGCCATGGCGCAGCCGTGAACCGACTTTAATCGGCATCCCGCCTTACCATGAAAACGACCGAACAATCGACCGCGCCCCGCATCGTCTCCCGTGAGGAATGGACGACCGCTCGCCAGAAGTTTCTGGCCAAGGAAAAAGAATTCACGCGCCTGCGCGACCAACTCAGCCAAGAGCGGCGCGAGTTGCCGTGGGTAAAAATAGGCAAGGATTACACGTTCGAAAGCGCGGATGGGAAACGCAGCCTTGCCGACCTGTTTGAAGGACGCGGCCAGTTGATCGTGTATCATTTTATGTTCGGGCCCGGCTGGGAGGAGGGCTGCCGCGGGTGCTCCTATGTGGCGGACCACTTCGACGGTTGTCTGCCGCACCTGCACGCCCGCGACGTGACGCTGGCCGTGGTCTCGACGGCGCCACTGGCGGAGTTCCTGCCGTTCCGGAGCCGGATGGGTTGGGAATTCCCATGGCTGTCGTGTGCCGGAAACACGTTCAACCGCGACTATCACGTGTCGTGGATGCCGGAGGAGGTCGCGGACGGGAAAAAGGTATATTACAACTACGGCTTCCGCGAGGCGTCGATGGAGGAGCTTCCGGGCTTGAGCGTGTTTGCGCGCGGGAAGGACGGGGAGATCTTCCACACCTACTCTACGTATTCCCGTGGGTTGGATATTCTATTGGGTACATATAACCTTATCGACCTGGTGCCGAAGGGGAGGGACGAGGGTGGCCTGGAGATGCCGATGAACTGGGTGCGGCACCATGACCGCTATGAAACCGCCGAGAGCCGGTAAGTGGCGCCGTTTCGTCCGCTGGATCGGGCTTGGCGTGGCGGCTATGCTGGCGGTCGCCACGCCGAAGTGCGGGGTGTGCGTGCTGGCCTGGTGGGCGGTGCTGACAGGCGCCGGCGTGGAGCTTTGCGGGGCTCCGGCGGCTGGTGATCATCATACCGCAATCGCGGTTTTGGCTGTCGCCGTTTTGACGGGCGTTGGCGGGACCTTGCTTTGGGGCATCAACCGCCGAGGTAGGCGGCTTTGAGCTGGGGGTCGGCGCGAAGTTTTTCACTCGAACCGGAGCAGACGATGCGACCGGTCTCCAGGACGTAACCGTGGGAGGAGATTTCGAGGGCGAGGTTGGCGTTCTGCTCGACGAGCAGGATGGTGATGTCTTGGGCGCGGTTGATCTCCACGATCTTCTCGAAAATCGTCGTGATGAGGCGCGGGGCGATGCCGAGCGAAGGTTCGTCGAGCATCAGGAATTTTGGGCGGCCCATGAGCGCGCGGCCGATGGCGAGCATCTGCTGTTCGCCGCCGGAGAGGGTGCCCGCGGTTTGCTTGATGCGTTCCTTGAGCCGGGGAAATAGGGCGAAGATGTGTTCGCGGGTTTCGGCGATGGCGGCCTTGTCGGTCTGGAGAAAGGCGCCCATCGCGAGGTTTTCGGCGACGGAGAGGTTAGCGAAAACCATGCGACCCTCGGGGACGTGGCAGAGTCCGCGGGCGACGATCTGGTGCGGGGGAAGGCGGGTGATGTCCTCACCGCAGAAGGTGATTTTTCCGCCCTTGGGTTTGAGCAGGCCGGAGAGGGTGTGGAGCGTGGTGGTCTTGCCGGCACCGTTGCCGCCGAGGAGCGTGACGATCCCGCCCTGCGGAATCTCGAAGGAGATTCCGGCGACGGCGTTGATGGCGCCGTAGGAGACGGAGAGATCGGTGACGGAGAGCATGGGGAAGAGGAAGGAGCTTAGAGGCTAGAGCCAGAACGGAAGCTGAGAGCTTGGAGTTTGGCGGTGTGGGTTGGGGATGCGCAGGAGGGCGGCGGTTTGGATGATAGTTGGTTCGGCAGGTTCTGGCTCTAAGCTCTAGACTCTTAGCTCTCAGCTCGCTCCGCTTTGAGCGGGGCGTGCTCCTCGCCGAGGTAGGCTTCGATGACCTTGGGGTTTTTGCGGATTTCCTCGGGGGTGCCGTCGGCGATTTTTACGCCGTAGTCGAGGACGGTGATGCGCTCGCAGACGCCCATGACGACGCGCATCGAGTGCTCGACGAGCAGGATGGTGAGATTGAAACGCTGATGGATTTCGCGGATGAGGCGGACGAGTTCGACCTTCTCGGACGGGTTCATGCCGGCGGCGGGTTCGTCGAGAAGGAGCAGGCGCGGCTGGGTGGCGAGGGCGCGGACGATTTCGAGGCGGCGTTGCTCGCCGTAGGGAAGGCTGGTGGCGGGCGCGTGGCGGAAGCGGGCGAGGTTGAAGAGTTCAAGCAGTTCGTCCACGCGTGCGGCGATGGCGGCTTCGTCGGTGCGATAGCGACCGAGGCGGACGAGGGTGTGAAACGGCGAGGTGGCGCGGTGGAGGTTGGCGGCGGCGCGGACGTTGTCGTGGACGCTGAGGTGGGCGAAGAGGCGGATGTTTTGAAACGTGCGGGCGATGCCGAGCGTAGTGACTTGATGAGGGCGCAGGCCGGAGAGGTCGTGTCCGTCGAACCGGATGCAGCCGGAGGAGGCGGGGTAGACGCCGGTGATGAGGTTGAAGAGGGTGGTCTTGCCGGCGCCGTTGGGGCCGATGAGTCCGTGGAGTTCGCCGGGGTTGAGCGCGAGGTCCACGGCGTTGACGGCGGTGAGTCCGCCGAAGCGGATGGTGGCCTGGTCGAGCTGGAGGAGGGCGGTGGGCATGGCGGAGGCTGAGAGGCTAGAGCAGGAACGGAAGCTGAGAGCTCGGAGTTCGGAGGTGGTTGTGGTTTGAGTGGTTTGGAAGCTCTCAGCTCTAGACTCTTAGCTCTTAGCTGCGCTTCGGGTCTTCCCGAGGCGGATATTAAAGAGGCCCTGGGGGCGGACGAGCATGAGCACGATCAGCAGGAACGAATAGAGGATCATGCGGTATTCGGCGATGGGGCGTAGCACCTCGGGCAGGAGCGTGAGCAGGACGGCGGCGAGGATGACGCCGAGGGTGTTGCCCATGCCGCCGAGGATGACCATGACGACGATCTCAATGCTTTTGGTGAAATCGAAGCCGGAGGCGGTGATGCTCATCTTGAAGTGGCCGTAGAGGCCGCCGGCGATGCCGGCAAAAAACGCGCCGATGACGAAGGCGACGATCTTGTAGCGGGTGGTGTTGAGGCCCATGGCTTCGGCGGCGATCTCGTCGTCGTGGGTGGCGAGAAAGCCGCGTCCGTAGGTGGAGTTCACGAGGCAGCCGACGACGAAGACGGTGAGGGCGGCAAAGGAGAATGTCCACGCGACGGTGGTGTAGTTGGGGATGCCGTTGAGGCCGAGCGCGCCGCCGAGCGGCTCGATGTTTTGGAAGATGACGCGGATGATCTCGCCGAAGCCGAGGGTGACGATGGCGAGGTAATCGCCACGTAGGCGCAGCGACGGCACGCCGACGAGAAGGCCGGCGAAGGCGGCGCAGAAGCCGCCTGCAAGAAGGGCTCCGAAGAAGACAGCGTTCTGCGCCCAGAGCGCGCCGCCGTCTTCGCCGAGTAGGCGCGGGCCGATGAACATCGTGACGGCGGCGGAGAGGTAGGCGCCGACGGACATGAAGCCGGCGTGGCCGAGCGAGAACTGGCCGGTGTGGCCGTTTACGAGGTTGAGTGAGACGGCGAGGATGATGTTGATCCCGAGGGTCGTGAGGATGTCGTTCGCGTAAGGATCGGTGATGAGGCGCGTGAGCGTGAAGCTGGCGATCAGCGCGCCGAGCAGGGCGAGGTGGGCGGGAGGAGGGGAAAAGCTGAGAGCTGAGAGTCTAGAGCTGAGAGCTCGGAGGTTCCGAGCTTCAGGAGGGCTGGA
>FSTE01000260.1_pt1 | contig 22002 bp, 15 predicted proteins | sample 1637071 | NCBI WGS metagenome assembly FSTE01 (sample SAMEA3914818, study PRJEB12502) | metagenome | biome: forest; material: soil | place: Canada | collected 2010-06-26 | depth 0.1 m
CCATGCCGCCATGAACCACGGCAGCAGCGCGCGTTTTCCGCCTATTTCCGCCATCGTTTTTCCCAGATCCAGCGTGCGCTCCGGCCAGGGGAAATCCGCTATCTTGGCGCGCAGCACATCCGCCGAGATCACCGTCTTAACCCCGGACATGCGCAGGCTCGACTCGATGGCGGCACGTCCCGCCGTGAAGTTCAGATTGACCGGAACCTTGCCCGCGCAAATCACCGCGAGATTGGCGATGGTCGCCCCCGCGCCGGGAGGCAACACGATGCCCACGCGCGGCTCGGCCACGGTGCGTTTGAGATAACGCGAAAGCGCCGCCGCAGCCGCCAGCAGTTGGGCTCCCTTAACTGGCCGGCGCGAAGCGGTGCGATCCACCAGCGGCACATGTCCGGGCCGACGCACCAGCCCGCGCACAATCTCGCGGCCGAGATGGCGCTTGAGTTGCGGACGTTCCTCAAACGCCTCGCACCCGAGATCGAGCAACGCCTGCCTCACGCTCACACGGTCAGCCTGTTTCGCCGGAATCGGCTCGCCCCACGCCACGAACACGGCGGTGCGCATGATGCGCGGAGATTTGAAGAGATATTTGTTTTCAGAAAACGAAAACACCGAGCCCCACAGTCCATCATGCGCCACGGGAACGACCGGCACGCCGGCCTTGTGCGCCATGAGCTCGAAGCCGCGCTCCAACTTCATGAGCTGCCCCGTGCGCGAGATCGCACCCTCGGGAAAGATCATCACCAGTTCGCCCGCTTGAAGCGATTTGGAGACTCGGCGCATCGTTTCAAGGGCGTTGGCGGGCGAAACCGGGATGGTGCCGGTGAGCTTAAAGGCCAGCTTGAAGCGCCAGTTCAGATTCATGAACGCCTCGGAACCCACGAACCGGATCGGCCGCGGACACGCGAGCTGGAGCACGATGGGATCCATGTAGGAGAGGTGGTTGGCGACCAACAGTGCCCCCTCTTCGGGAATACGTTCGGCCCCACGCGACCGAACCCGATAAAGCAGCCGCGCCAGCCAGATGACCGGAAGCGAAATAAACCAAGGGGCGTAGGTGCGACGGCAAGAAGTGGAAGCAGGCATGGTATAAAAATGAGGCGTTTATTCGGGCAGGCGCCAGGAAACCGCTCCGGCCTGCAATGATCTCAAAACCGTGAGCGCATCACGCGCCTGTTTTTCACTGATGCCGGACGTGACCTGCGCGGCCACCTGAAGATAAAGCGGCTGGACCTTCGTCCAAAGCTTGCGGCCCTCCGGCGTGAGGGAAACGCGGTAAACGCGCCGGTCAGACGGATGGTCCGTGCGTTTCACGAGACCGGACTTTTCGAGCCGGTCGAGCAGGCCGGTCACGTTCGAGCGGTCCACCACGAGGATATCTCCCAGCTCCCGCTGGCTCAGACCCTCTTCGGAAGCACCGAGGACGTTGAGGACGTTGTATTGCGCCGCCGTCAGACCGTGCGGACGAAAAAGCCGCTGGCTCTCGCGGAGAAACGTGTCCGCCGTCGCCATCACCTCTTTCGTCAATTCGTAGCCGAATGTCGTATTCATTACATCGGTTGTGTTAGCTATTGTTTATTCGTCAACTATTATTCCGCCACGACCTCATGTCGCGCGCCAGCGCAGCGAAACTGGGGAAATCATTCTCCAGTCGTCGCAAGTCATGACGCTGGCGGCGCACCTCTTCCAACGCACGCTGGGTCTCCAGTTGGAGATTGGGACGGTCGGTGCCGTAGACTCGGAATTTCAACTCGGCTCGGGTGTATGGCTGCTGCCCAGTCGCCTGCCCTTCAACCCAAGCTGCTTCACTCACCTGCTCGTCGCGTCCGCAGAGATACCACGCCTCCACCGCTGGAACGGCGATGCCGACCCCGCGAAAAACCCGGTTCCGTCCATGGGCCGCCGGAAACTTCTTGGTAGTCTGGCGAAAAACGGCCCGCAGGCGGCACATCCGGCACTGCGGATGAAAGTAGCTGGGGGCTTCATGCTCGCTGGTATGCACGACGGAATCATCACTATCCACGACGACGACCAGACCGTCGGCGTCGGTGTTGAAGTGCAGATGCCTAATGATCGACGGTAACACCTGCTCCACCGAAGGCCAGCCGCGCGCGCGAAGCCCCGGATGGACATGTTTGAAGTGCCCGCCCAGCACCGCCTCCATCAGGATCGCAATCGCGGTCTCGTCGGCGGGAGATTCGCTGAGGACGGCGAGTTTCATCGTTCGTCGGGAACGCCTCCCAAGATTCCCGAATACCACAGATCGCCCAACGAACCATCTTCCAAAAGCGAGGAGAGATAAGCCCGGTCACTCAAGCGGGTGAAATGGGCGGTGCGCCCGTGTTTTTCCGTGATGACGACCTCCTCCGGATGGTCGCGGAAAAGATCCAATAAGTAGGGTGAATGGGTGGTCGTGATAACCTGCACCGGCTCGCGCGTTTCGCCCGTGGATGCCGGATAGCTGAGACGGTAAAGCAGGTCGCGGATTTCACGGAGCAGCCGCGGATGGATGCCGCGATCAATCTCCTCGATGCACACGATGGCGGGCGGTGCCGGATCAAACGCGAGAACCAGAATCGCCATGAGATAAAGCGTCCCCTGCGCCAGACCGTCGGCGAAAACGACTTCGTCGTAGCCAACCAGCCGCAACCCCAATTCGATCTTATGGTCGGTCCGCTCCACCAAGTTGATCTCGTCATACTCGGGCTGGATGCGAAGCAACTCCGCCCTGAACCGTGCGAACTCCTGCGGATGCTTTTGCTTCCGGACGGCAAGCACGGCAGCGAGGTTGGCCCCATCGTCCGCCAGTTCGCCGCCGTCCCTCAGCGCAGACGCCGAAGCGATGGCCTCGTGATCGAAGCGGTAGCTGCGCATGCTCAACAGCCTCGCCCGCAGTCCGGCCCAGTCATCAACGCCCTCGCCACGTGGCAACGGCGTGACCTGCAAAAAATCACAAACCGCCTCCGACACGCAGCTCAGAGAAGCCTCCAGCCCGTCGAAGGGCGGATTAAAACGGAAAGTAATTTCGGCCGCTTCAGGCCGGCGCTCGCCATCGGACACCGGCTCGCGGAGTGGCAGGCGGGCCAGACCGCGCAACTGGAGGATGGACTCAATGAGGCTGGTCTTGCCCGAGCCATTGGGCCCGATCACGAGGTTAAACGGAGCCAGAATCAGGCTGGTTTCTCGCAGGGCCTTGAAGTTCCGGAAAGCAACGGAAGCGATCACGAGGCCAGCGTGCCTCCTCCGTGCGCAGGATTCAACGCAAAGCACGCGCAACTCAGTCGGCAATCGCCCGGTCGATCAGATGCTGCAACTGCGATGTCCCGATGGACTGCAATGTTCCGTCGAGCATGATCGGCTCGACCAAGGGCAGATACCCGAGTGGATCGCCGGCACCGGCGCCCAGGAGCCTCAGCGTGCGAAGGTTGTCCGCCAGCCGGTCACGCGCGCCGAGCTGCACGTTGATCGCCAACGGTTGCTGAACGAGCGGGACTCCCTTCATGTAGGCGATCTTGCCCGACCCCGCCAGCCGGACGCCGGGCGATATGAGGGTGATTTCCTTGATCACCATATTGCGCTGGGCATCTCGTTCGACGACCACGTTCAGCTGGTCAAATTTAATGGTGCCCAGTTGCTTCACCACGTCGGCGCCAGCCTGCCCGCGCTCGGCGTATTTCGAGGCCGTGCCGTTGCCGGTAATCGCCCCGAACAAGCCCACCACGAGTGCCGCCTTTGAGACATTGTTGGCGGTATTGCCCGCCTTGACGCCCAAAACACGCAATGTACCGCCGCGGCTGATCAGACTGACATCGCCCAACGCCGTGTCCTTAAAACCCGCCGGATCGAGCGCCCGTCCGTCAAGGTGCGTGGTGAGATCAAATTTACCTTCAACCGGCACCGGCTTCAACGGATCAAGGGCGCGCAGCATTGGAGCAGGATCGAAACTGGTGACCGCGAGATCGGCCTTAAGTCCATAGGGTTCCGACGGCTGCTTGGCATCGTAACTCAGGCTTCCTCCCACCTTCAAAACAGATTCGCCGCCGAGCGCAGCGCGCAGGGTTTCGAGCGAGATGGTATCCGGGGTGATCTTCAGCGCGCCGCCAATATCGGTGACTTGGAACACGGAGGAATAAACGACCTTCTTAAGCTCCAGTTTAAGCTCACCCGAAACGCCCGCCCAGAGCGGCCCGGCGGGAGCTTGCACGGACGGCTTCACGGGTGGCGACGACTGGGCATCCGGTGCAGTCACAGGAGCAGGCGGAACCAATCCCGCGAACAACTTGAGATCCTCGATGTAGAGAGCATCGCTCTTCAACTGGGCGTCGATTTGCATCCCCGTTTTCAAGGGTTGGACGACGGAGCCCAGAGTAAGATCTGATTTACGACCAGCCTGAGTGATCACGAGGGGAGCCTGCGCAGTGATGCGCCCGTTGGCATCGCGGTCGGCACGCACATAGAGAGCGACCGCAGGCATGAGATCGTGGGTTTTACTAACCAGATTCGCGAGCTGGAGAGTGACCGCGATCTCTTGCTTGTCCGTAAGACTCGCAGTGAAATCCCCACGAGCCACGCCATCCGATAGCGCGAGACCGACGGGTGCGGCGGGTTGGGCCAGCAACGCCGGTAAATCGGACGCCTCGAAGGAACCGGTGGCCTTGATCGGCTGGTTTTCGCCGGCGAGCTGGCCGGCCTTGGCACTGAGCTTTAGCAACGTCGAGGCCCCGCTCACCACGGACAAATCGGAAAGCTTGGCCTGCCAGCCTTTCGGCGTGTAGTCACCGCCGACGCTCAGGCTGACATCGAGCGCGCGCACCAGCGGCTTGCCGCCCTGCGACACATTGAGCTGGGTGAGCAAAAGGGGTGCAACCGGCCGAACCGCAAATCCACCGTCACGGGCGCTGGCCGCAAACTCGCCCTTTATATCATCCCCCGTTACATCGAGCCCCGAAAGAAAAGGCTTTGCCCACGCGATAGGGAGGCCTTGCACGCTGATCAGGAAAAGATCGTCCGCCGGGCGGGCGGCTTCGAGGACGTGCGTCATAGAATTAAACTTCATGATCTGCCGCGTCTCGATGCTGGCGACCGGTTTGGCACCCGCGATCTGCGAGCTAAATCGGTCGATGCGGATGAAATCACCCTGCCTGGTCACATCAAAATCGGTAGTAAAACTCACTTGCCCGATGGCGGAAAACTCCGGTGAAAGCGCAGCAAGCCGATCAACCGTGGTATTGAGTTGGCCGGTGGCGTGAATCTCGGTGAACTCACGATCCGCAGTGACCGTCCCCTGCCCCGCCGCCGTGAACGTGGGCAATGCCCGTCCCAGCGTGAAAGGCGCAAGATCGGTGTCATGCACGTCGAGCACCCAGGTGCCGGTGAGCGGCGCGGTGCCCGTCGGAAGCTTGGCCGCGAAGTTCACGAGTTCCTTCTGCCCGGTTCTCAAAACCACGGAATAGGCTTCGTCACCTCCGGGGTTGCGGACGGCATCCAGGACGACGTGGACATCGGCTCCCTTGGGAAACTGCTCGCCGGTGGCGGTCGCATTCGTGGTGACCGCCATGTGCTCAAAGGAGCGTGGCGTATCCATGCGAACGATGATGTCGCTTTGGAGAACCATGGTGCCGACCTGCGCGTCTTTTCTGACGGAAGCGAGGACGGCTTTGAATACGATCTTTCCGTCCTTACCCGCGCCAAGATTGCCGCCGGTGATGATCACATGAACCGTGCCCTGCCCGATCGGCAGGATGACATCACCTTCGATATCAATCCCATCAAGCGAGAAATCGGCGGGAAGCCGGAGCTGCTGGAAAATACCAGAGAAGGCCTGCCTCACGGTCTCAGCCGGCGATGTTGTCGGTTGCGCCGAAGCGGAGGAAGTTGGCTTGGCCGGTGAACCCGCGGTGGTCGTCATCGGTTGACTGAGATCGAGCGTCCAGCCCTTCGCGACCACGCGCTTCACGGTGACACGGCTGCTCGCAGCTTCGGAAAGGGATACTTCCACTTCGGCCGCAGGCACGACCAGATCGAGACCGGGCTGGATGAGGTGGATGCTTTCAACACGGGTTACATTGAGCCCGGCATTCACGGTACCGATCGCAAGATTCAGATCAGGCCGGGTCGCGATCGCCCGATGGGCCGCCCAAGTTTGCACACCGGAATGAAAGGCCAGCCCGACCACCACTGCCAAAAGCACCGCGATGCCGATGACACAAAACAGAAGAATACGGATGAATTTCATGGCTCGAAACCTGAAGGGAAAGAGCCGCCAGTTGTGGCAGCCCGAGTGGGACAAAGCAAGCGGCGCGGCGTTCCGCACAAAGTCGGAAAGCGCCGCGCCGGGAAAGGAAACCGAAACTGCGTCAGTTTACAGCGGCATACACGTCGGCCTGCCCGATGGCCTTGCGCAGGCTGGCGAGGGCGACGTTGTAATTGTAGTTGGCCTGAAGCTCGTTGATTCGGGCCTGGCTGAGGGCGACTTGGGAAGTCAGCACGTCGAGTTGGGTGGCGGTGCCGGCGTTGAAGCGGGCGGTCGCGAGACGCAGGCTTTCCCGCGCCTGATCAACGGTCTTGAGCGTGGCCTGTACGAGTTCGTCCGATCCCTGCAGGTCGGAATAGGCCTTTCGCACTTCGACATCGATACCAAGGGTTTGAAACTCGGTGTTCAAGCGGGCCTGTTCGTATTGCGAACGGGCCTGCATGACCCTGCCGGCAGTGGCGCGTCCGTCAAAAATCGCCCAGCTGGCTTCGACGCCGATCAACGCACCGTCGAGGGTGTCGCGGAACCGGCTTGATTTCGCATCCTTGATCCATTCGTAGCCACCGACGAGATCCACGGTAGGCAGATAGCCGGCCTGTTGGAGGCGGATGTTGCGCTGGTTTGCCTGTTCGGTCTTTGACAGCGCAAGCAACTCGGGGCGGTTCACCCGGGCTGATTCAAGGGCGGCGTTCAAGTCGTATTGCACCGGCGTAAATTCAAGATTTCCAACGATCTCAATGGTTTTTCCGGCGTCCCCCGTAAGACTCGCCGGCGTTCCCAAGGACTGGCGGAGCTGGTCGATGGAAGTGCGGTAAGTATTGCGGGCGATGATCAACGTAGGCTGGGCGTTGGCAAGCTGCACCTCGGCCTGCAGGACATCGAAATTGGAAACCGTGCCCGCCTTGAAGCGGTTGGAAACATTGCGCAACTGCTCGGTGAGCAGGGCGACGTTTTCCTCCTGCACCTTGATCTGATCGCGGGCGAGGATGATGTTGAAGAACCTCGTGCGCACATCGAGGAGCGCGTTGTTGATGGTGGCCTTCAGATTCTGCAGCGAGGCCTCACGCACCAGGTTCTGGGCATTGATGGCCGCCTTGACCCCACCGCCGGCGTAAATGGTCTGTCGCGCCTCAATCAAGATGGTCCAATCCTGATCGCTACCCGCGACACCCTGCACAAGCTCGTCCTGCTTTTTGGTGTAGGCGGCGGTCGCGGAAACGCGCGGCATCGCCTGGGCCTTCACCTCGACGATGAGCCCCTCCTGCTCTCGAATGGACTCACGCGCCAGGCGGATGTTGTAGTTGTGATCCAAGGCGTAGCTGATCGCACCTTTGAGATCGAGAGGACTGGGCAAAGGATCGGGGGCAGAACCGGCCGACCGTGGTGCTGCCGATGCAGAGGCGACCAGAAGAGCCATGGAAAGCAGGCCGGCCGAGCGGATAAGTTGAGGCAAAATCGAAGGTTTCATACGCGAAATATCACGGAGATCATACAAAGGGTTTATTTTGAAGCAACCTGCGGCGCATCAATCATAGGACCGGCGGCAGCTTTGGTGCGTTTAAGAGAATGGTCTTTGGCAATCAGCATGTAGAAGGCAGGCACCACGAACAGAGTGAAAAAAGTGCCGACCGCCATGCCGATGACGAGAACCCAGCCGATGCTGTTACGAGCGGCGGCACCGGGGCCTGTCACAAAAATGAGCATGATGTGACCAAACACGGTGGCCGCGGACGTCATCAACACAGGTCTGAGGCGAGTCGCCGCAGCCTGCCGGATGGCATCAGCCTTGGCCACACCGTCCTCTTGAAGCTTGTTCGCAAATTCGACGATCAAAATGCCGTTTTTTGCGATCAAGCCGACTAGGGTGATTAGACCTATCTGCGAATAGATGTTGAGCGATGTCTTCCACAGGAAGATAGGCACCATCGCACCGACCAATGCCAGTGGCACCGATCCCAAGAGAATGATGAAAGGATCACGGAAACTGTTAAACTGCGCCGCGAGCACGAGAAAAATCAGGATCAGCGCGAGGCCTGCAGCCGTCCAGAGTGCGTTGCCTTCGTGACGGAGCTGGCGGGACTGGCCGCCGTAATCGATGGAATATCCCGCAGGAAGAATCTCCGCAGCCTTTGCCTCTAACTTTTTGAGCGCGAGGTCGATGCTCGGACCTACACCCGTGATCTTCACAGAGTTAAGCTGCTGGAAACGGTTCAGGGTGCGCGGCTCAACGGTGTTCTTAAGTGTGGCGATAGTGGACAGCGCTATCAGTTGGCCGTTCGGACCGTGAACATAATAATTCAGCAGTTGGTCGGCGTTCAGACGCTGGCTGCGCTCGACCTGCGGAATCACGAGGTAGCTGCGTCCGTCGTTCACGAAGCGGTTAACATAGCCGCCACCGAGCATGGAGCCGAGGTCGTTCGAAATATCGCTGAGGTTGAGCCCCATGGAAGCGACCTTGTCCTTGTCGATCACGATCTCGACCTGCGGCAGGTCGAACTTCAGATCGGTGTCGGCAAAGTAAAACGTAGGCGCACTATGCGGATCGTTGGCCTCGGTATTGGCATAGGTCACGAGTTGGTTGGCGTAGTCCAGCATCCGGCTGTGGTCGTCGGTGGAACGCAGCACAAACTCGATGGGGAACGTGCCGCCGGCGGGCAGCGGATCCGGCGTTGTGACGATCAACTGCAGGCCGGCGATGCGGGCGGCGGGTGCCTGCAAATCAGCCATAATTTGCAGCGATGAACGCTTACGCTCCGACCAAGGCTTCAGAATGATGCCCGAAAACCCACCTGACTGCATGGTGAGCTGGAATGAGTTCTCATATTCTGGAACCGACTCGAACATCTTCTGGGCCTCCTTGGCGAAAATAACATTCTGATCTATCGTCGAGGTCGGCGATGACTGGAGAATACTAAAAATCACACCTTGATCCTCTTTCGGCGCGAGCTCGTGCTGCGCGAACATGAAGAACGGCCCCAGCAAAAGGGTCAGCAACAAGGCCAGAACGATCGTTGCAGGATACGATTTCAGGCTGGATCCGATCATGCGGTCATAACGTCCGCGTATCCGGTCGAAGATATGATTGATGCGACCGCTCAACCCCACGTCCTCGTGATCATGATCCTTGAGGAAATACGCGCTCATCATCGGCGAAAGCGTGAGAGCCACGAAACCGGACACGGCCACCGCGCCGGCCAGCGTCATGGCGAATTCGCGGAAGAGCGCACCCGTAAGCCCGCCTTGAAATCCAATCGGGGCATAAACGGCGGCCAGCGTGATAGTCATCGAAATCACCGGCCCCACCAGCTCGCGCGCGCCCTTGATGGCGGCATCAATGGGCGTCAGCCCCTCCCGAATGTGCCGCTCGATGTTCTCTACGACGACAATGGCGTCATCCACCACGATACCCACCGCCAGCACGATCGCCAGCAACGTGAGCAGGTTGATCGTGAAGCCGAACACCAGCATCAGAAACAACGCGCCGACCAGCGACAGCGGCATCGCCACGATCGGAATGAGCACCGAACGCAGTGATCCCATGAAAAGGAAGATCACCACCATGACGATGAGCAACGTCTCCATGAGCGTCTGCAGAATCTCACGAAGCGCGTCATCAATGTATTTGGTGGCGTCGTAGGCGATCTTGGCTTCCAGCCCGGCGGGCAGGCCGCGCTGGATCTCAGGCATCGCCGCACGAACGCGCTTGATAACCTCCAAAGTGCTCTCGGTCGGCAGCACCCAGATGCCCATGAACGTGGCGGTTTTTCCGCCAAACTTCACTTCGGTGTTGTAATCTTCGGCGCCCAGTTCCACGTCGGCCACATCGCTCAGGCGGATGATGGAATTATTCCGCTTGGCGACGACGAGTTGCTTGAACTGCTCGACGTTGCGCAGATCGGTATTGGCCACGAGACTCACGCTGATCATCGAACCCTTGGTGGCGCCGACGGCGGCCAGCGCGTTATTGGCCTGCAGCGCGGTGCGGATGTCGGTCGGGTTGAGACCGCGCGCGGCAAGCTGGTCGGGCTTCAGCCATACGCGCATGGCGAACACGCGCCCGCCCAGCACATCGGCCCGCTGCACGCCCGCGATGGAGGCAAGCCGCGGCTGCACCATGCGGTTCAGGTAGTCCGTGATCTGGTTCTGATCGAGCTTGTCGGAATAAAAGCTCAGATACATCGACGCGAACTGGTTGTCGCTCGTCTGCACGCTGACCGTAGGCGACTCGGCCTCGGGCGGCAGCTGGTTGCGCACCTGGTCGATCTTCGAGCTGATCTGCGCCAAGGCCGCGTTGGTGTCGTAGTTAAGCCGCAGGTAAACCGAAATGGTGCTGAGCCCCGCCGTGCTCGTGGACTCCATGTAGTCGATGCCGTCGGCGCTCGCTATGCTGCGTTCGAGCTGGGTGGTGATGAATCCGCGAACGGTGTCGGCACTCGCGCCGTAATAGGTGGTCGAGACACTCACCACCGCACTGTCGCTTCGCGGATACTGCCGCGTGTTCAGCTTGAGCAAGGCGACGACCCCCACTACGAGGATCACTATGTTTACGACCAGCGCAATGACCGGCTTGCGAATGAAAAGGTCGGTGAAGCTTTTGGATAACATGGATAAATCCTCGCGGGTTCAGTCAGGTATTGGCCGGCTTGGGCGCGGCGCTGCTCGTAGGCTGGGCGTCGTTGTTCACCTGGACCGGAGCGTTATTGTGAAGCTTGAACACGCCGGAAGTGACGACCTGTTCGCCTGGTTTCACACCGTCGATAATGGCCACAAGATCGCCGCGAGTATCCCCGAGTTTCACGAGCTGCTGCCGCACACCGAGATACTCGGCACCGGCCTTGTCCTTCATCTTCTCGACGATAAAAACGAAATTACCGTAGGAGGCATAGGAGACCGCCGTCGCAGGCACCACAATCGCGGGCACGGATTGCGGCAACTGCACCTCGACGCGGGCAAACATGCCTGCGCGCAGGATCTCGCCCGGATTTTCTACCGTGGCCTGAACGGAGACATTGCGGGACGATGCATCAACCTCGGGGTTGATCGCCGTGATCTTGCCGGGAAACACCCGCTCATCGAAGGCGTCCACCTTCACATTCACCGTCTGCTCCAGCGCGATCTGCGGCAAGTTCCGCTGAGGGATGTTAAAATTCACATACATCGGATTGAGCTTCTGCAGCGGCATCAGGGATGAACCGCGGGCGACAAACTGCCCTACGTTCACCAACCGTATGCCCACGCGCCCATCGAAAGGCGCACGCACGGTTTTCTTTTCGAGCTGAGCCCGGAGCGCACCAGCATCCGCCTCCGTCTGGTTGAGCTGCGCCGTCGCCTGATCGAGCTCGGCCTGGCTGATCGTATTCTTGGACAGCAGCTCGGTGGAGCGCTTCAAATCAAGCTTGGCAAGGGCGAGCTTCGATTCGGCGGAATTAAGCTGGGCTTTCTCCACGGTCGCATCGAATTCCAGAAGCAGATCGCCCGCTTTGACCGCGGCTCCATTTTCCACGGCGATGCGGCTGATGATTCCGTCCGCGTCGGCTCCAAGGGTGACGCCTTCGACCGGAGCCAAGGTCGCGATTTCACTGAGCACCGGCTGCCATGTCGCCTCCTTCGCTTCAACGGTCGTGACCGCACTGGCCGGCATGACATGAGGCTGGGAGGACAGTGTCTTGATCTGGGCTACTTTGACCGCACCCAGAAGCGCGACGACAAGAATGAAACCGGCAACGACGATAAGGAGTCTTTTGAGCATGGCTGGAACGAGGACGAGTTGAGAAAGAGGGAGGCAAATTGACTTTATGAAACAGTTAAACTGGGTGCGTCCACGTGTTCAAAAACACGCGTAGGCTCAACCGTGTCAGCCTGGGCGACGATCTTTGTCAGCAACCGCACGAGCGTCTTGCGCTCCGGCTCGGACAGCGGACTCATCAGAGCAGCCATGCGTTTGAAATGATCAGGCAGGACGCCTTTGATGAAATCGACGCCTTTGTCGGTAAGCGTCACCAGCATCATGCGCCGGTCCACTGAATCAGGCCGGCGTGTGACCATTCCGTCGCGTTCGAGCGTGTCCACGAGTCCCGTCATGGTGGCGCGCGTGACGCCGGCCATGTCGGCGAGTTCGGCCGGCGTGTGCGGCTTCGGACATCCGCTGCTTTTGTCCAACAAGAGCATCAGCACGGTAAACCGCCCTTGGGAAACATTGTGCCGCTGCAAATGAGCATCACACACGCGGAAAGTCTGATCGCCCGAGCGCAAAAGAAGAAGAAATACCTCGCAAGCAGAGGGATCGAGTTCGGGAAACTGCTTCGCCGCCTCCAAGAGGCACTCGTAACGCGGCAGATCTTTAAGCATCAAAAACGGCATAAACAGTGAAAGAGAATGTAGTGAGGCGGCGTATAGTTAGGAGGCTAACCAAAAATGCAAGCCGTCTGTTGTGTGTTTTTGACAACAAAAAGGACGGCTCCTTTTCGGAGCCATCCTCGGGAAAACCAAGAGCGTTTTTAGATTATCGTCGAGCTAGTTACAGCGCCTGAGCCGCTGCGACCACGGCCTCGGCGGTGATACCGAGTTCCTTCATGACCGTGCCACCGGGGGCGCTCATGCCGAAGCGGTCGATACCGATGACTTTGCCATCGAGCCCCACGTATTGATACCAGAGACCGGTGACGCCCGCTTCGATCGCGACGCGCTTGCGCACGGCGGAAGGCAGGATCGCCTCGCGATACTCAGCAGGCTGGCGGTTGAAGCGTTCAAACGACGGCATCGAGACCACCCGGGCACCTGCGCCAAGAACCTTGGCGGCGGCGACGGCATGCTGAAGCTCCGAGCCCGAGGCGAGCAGGATGCAGGTGAGCGGAGCTGTTTCCTGGATGGCAACGTAACCGCCCTTGAGGACGCCGGCGCGACGGATGTGCGGAGGGATGTCGTTGAGCAACGGTATCGCCTGGCGAGAGAGCGAGAGCAGCGTGGGGCCATCGGTCCGCTCGAAGGCGGCCGCAAAGGCACCGGCAGTTTCCTCGGGATCGCCGGGACGGATCACATCAAAATTCGGGATGACACGCAGGCCGGAAACCGTCTCGACCGGCTGGTGGGTCGGACCGTCTTCGCCAACGCCGACCGAGTCGTGGGTGTAGATATAAACCACGGGCAGCTTCGCGAGGGCGGCGATGCGCATCGCCGGACGCGAATAGTCGGCAAACACCAGGAATGTGGCGATCGAAGGATGGAAAATACCATCGTAGGCGATGCCGTTGGAGATGGCCGCCATGGCGTGCTCACGGATACCGAAGCGGATGTTTCGACCACCACGGTTGGTGACTTCGAAATCCTTGTCGGAGGCGATGTAGTTGAGCGTCGAGCCGTAGAGATCGGCGCTGCCGCCGATGACAAGCGGCAGTTCGGCGGCGAGAGGCTGGAGCACCTGCTGACCGGCGGCGCGGGTGGCAAGCTTCGCATCGGCTGGGAAAAGAGGAATTTTATCGAGGAGATGAGCGGCGCTCAGGTGGTTGTTACGACTCGTAAGAAGGACGGCTTTCTCGGGATTTGCAGCCTTCCACGCTTCGAAGGTCTTGCCCCACTTCTTATAGTCGCGAATGAGGGATTTCTTATGCTTGGCGAAGTAGGCGCGGACGTCGTCACTCACGAAGAAATGCTGGTCGGCAGGCAGGCCTAGACCGGCGCGCGCGGCGTCGATGAACTTGGCGCCGCCTTCGCCGTGGCCTTTGGCCGTGCCGGCGACTTCGGGAATGCCCTTGGCGATGGTGGTCTTGGCAATGATGAGCTGGGGCTTTCCGTTCTTGGCCTTCTTGGCTTTGTTGACGGCCTTGAGGATGGAGGGGAGGTCGTGGCCGTCGATGGTCTGGACGTCCCACTCGATGGCCTTGAAACGCTGGGCGGCGTTTTCGCTCTGCGACTTGTTGGCCATCGCGTCGAGGGTGACGTCGTTGGAGTCGTAGATGAGAATGAGATTGTGCAACTTCTGGTGGCCGGCGAACGCGATGGCTTCGAGAGCGACGCCTTCCTGCATGCAACCGTCACCCGCGAGGGCGATCACATGGCCGTCAAAAATCGTGTGTTCGGCGGTGTTGAAACGGGCGGCGGCCATCTGGCCGGAAACGGCGAGACCGACGGCGTTGGCGATCCCCTGGCCGAGCGGGCCGGTGGTGGCTTCGACGCCAGGGGTTTCGTGGAACTCGGGATGTCCAGGGGTCTTGCTGTGAAGGGCGCGGAAGTTCTTCACCTCCTCAAGCGGAAGGTCGTAGCCGCTCAAGTGGAGCCAGCTATAGAGAAACATGCTGCCATGACCGGCCGAAAGGACGAAGCGGTCTCGATTCAACCAGCGGGGCGCGTCGGGGTTGTGCACGAGGGCGTTGCCATAGAGCACGGCGCCGATCTCGGCACAGCCAAGCGGAAGGCCAAGGTGGCCGGAGTTACACTTATGGACGGCGTCCATGGCGAGGCCGCGGGCTTGGTTGGCAGCGAGAGCGAGGATATCAGTTTGGAGTTTCATGCTTAAAATGATTTTTATTTAAACGAAAGATGACGAATTAATCGGTGAGCGCGCGGCGGGGAAGCCCAAACGGACATGAAAAAAGCGAGTCGGGAAGACTCGCTTTTTTCATGAAGGGATTTGCAGTACCAATTACTTGGTGGCGACGACGCGCTCGACGCGCTTTTCCTTGATCGCCATGGCGGCTTTGCCGAGGCGGGTGCGGAGGTAGTAAAGGCGGGCGCGGACGGGCTCGGAGGTGCGTTCGATCTCAATCTTCTCGATGTTCGGGGAGTTCACGGGGAACACGCGCTCGACGCCCTCGCCGTAGCTGATGCGACGGACGGTGAACGTCTCGTGGATGCCGCTGCCCTTGAGCGCGATCACGATGCCGGCAAAAATCTGGGTGCGCTCTTTGTCACCTTCGCGAACCTTCGTGTGGACGCGGACGCCGTCGCCGACTTTGAAAGCCGGGGTGTCTTTTTTCACCTGGAAGGCGGTGATTTCTTGGAGGATGGGATGGGTGCTCATGGCAGTGTGGTTATTTGAGTAAATCGGGTCGGACCTGACGGGTTTTCTCGATACGTTGCGCGTTTCGCCATTTTTCGATTTCGGCATGGTTACCAGAAAGGAGCACTTTCGGAACGGACATGCCTCGGAATTCGGCTGGACGCGTGTATTGAGGAAAGTCGAGCAACTTGCCGGTGAAGGATTCGTGCGTCAATGACTTTTCTTCCCCCAAAACACCGGGAATAAAACGCGCCAGCGCATCAATCATCACGGCGGCCGGAAGCGTGCCGTTGGTGAGCACATAATCGCCAATGCTGATCTCCTGATCGATCACGTTGTCGCGAATCCGCTGGTCGATCCCCTCGTAATGCCCACTGAGAAGGATGAGATGCGTCTGCTGCGAGAGTTCCTCGGCTATTTTTTGCGAATAAGGAACGCCATCGGGCGTCAGATAGATCCGCCGGCAGCCGGGAGTCTGGAGCTGTTCGATGGCAGCGAACACCGGCTCGGGCGTCATCACCATTCCGGCCCCACCGCCAAAAGGACGGTCATCAGCGGCCCGGTGCTTGTCGGTCGACCAATCGCGGGTGTCGTGAACTTTAACTGACAGAAGGCGGTTTTCCAACGCCTTGCCAAGCATGCTCTCGGTCAAAAAGCCGTCGAGCATACCCGGGAAAAGCGTAAGGACGTCGATGTGAAGAGACATTTATTCGAGTTTATCCTTAAAACAGGGAAGCCTGAGGGCAAAAAAAAGCCCCGGACGAATCCGAGGCTATGGTAAAAATTACGCCCAAGGGCGTCTTTGGAGCCTGAATTAGGCGGCGACGATGGCCTTCTTCGCCTTCTTGATAAGGGAGAGGGCGGTGTCGGTCGGAACGGCACCCTTGCTCACCCAGTAGTCGGCACGAACGGTATCGAGCTTCAGGGATGACTCGTTCTTGGTTCGTGGGTTATACGTGCCGAGGACTTCGGTCGGGGCGCCATCACGACGCGAGCGGGCTTCGGCGACAACCACGTGATAAATCGGGTTGTGCGTGGAACCGATGCGGGAGAGACGGATTTTGAGTGCCATGAGAGTGGTGTTACGAACAGGTTCTTGAGTTGAAAAGCCGTGGAATCCACCGAACGGCGCAGGCGTTGTCAAGCTGCCATTTCTCGGTTTGAGGGGAAGACGGACCTTGACCGCTCCCCCACTCGGCTGCGAACGTCCGCCCTCTTATGCTCAAAGCTGGCATCGTCGGTCTGCCCAACGTAGGCAAGTCCACCCTCTTCAACGCCCTCACCCGCTCCCGCAAGGCGGAAGCGGCCAACTACCCGTTTTGCACGATCGACCCCAACGTGGGCGTCGTAATCGTCCCCGATGAGCGAGCCTATGTATTGAAAGCCATCGCCAAGACCAACGTCGTCGTGCCCGCCGCCATCGAGTTCGTCGACATCGCCGGCCTCGTCGCCGGCGCCAGCAAGGGCGAAGGCCTCGGCAACCAATTTCTCGCCAACATCCGTGAGACCGACGCCATCGTTCATGTCGTCCGCTGCTTCGTGGACGACGACATCATCCACACCATGGGCGGCGTCGATCCCGTGCGCGACATTGAGGTTATCTCGACTGAACTCGTGCTCGCCGACCTCGACGCGGTGGAGAAGCGTCTCAACAAAACCCAGAAGCTCGCGAAGTCCGGCGACAAGGATGCACAGGCCGAACTCGCACTGCTTGAGCGCCTCGTCCCCCATCTTAACGAGAACAAGCCGGCGAACGTCCTCCCTGCGACCGACGACGAGAAGAAGTTGATGCAACTCTTCCAGCTCCTCAGCGCCAAACCCGTGCTCTACGCGTGCAACGTCGCCGAGGGAGATCTCGCCACCGCCGAAGAAAATCCCTTCGTCAAAAAAGTGGCCGAGTTCGTAAAGGCCCACCACGACGACGCGTATGTTCCCATCAGCGCGCGCATCGAGGCCGAGTTGATCGATCTCGCACCGGAAGAAGCCAAGGAATTCCTGAAGGATCTCGGCGTGACCGACTCCGGCGTGTCCCAGCTCATCCGCGGCACCTACAATCTTCTCGGCCTGCAGACCTACTTCACCGCCGGCGAAAAAGAAGTCCGCTGCTGGACGATCAAGAAGGGCTGGAAGGCTCCTCAGGCCGCCGGCGTGATCCACACCGATTTCGAGAAGGGCTTCATCAAGGCCGAAGTTGTCGCCTACGACGATCTCACCCGCCTCGGAAGCACGGCGGCCGCGCGTGACGCGGGCAAATACCGCATCGAAGGCAAAGAATACATTTTCCAGGACGGCGACGTCGCGTTGTTTCGGTTTAACAACTGAGCGACCGGCCGCTGCATCCTGTTCTGGTATGCGCACAAAAGAGGCGCGATCCGCAAGGGTCGCGCCTCTTTTATTTTGAAGGGTTCGCCAGACGAGAATCCAGACGACGTCAGATCACCGTGCCGCTCGGCACGACCACTCCCTTGGGGACGACAAGCACGCCGTCGCGGATGATCACGCCATGTGGATAATTGCCATCTGCTTTACCGGCGGGCGAAAGTTTCACGCCGTCGCCGATGCGGGCATTCTTGTCGATGATCGTGTGGAAAATATGACAGTCACGGCCTACGCCCATGCTGGGCACGCCCTGCCGTGCATTTTCAGCCTGCTTCTCGACAGGCTCATAATAGTCGGCACCCATCATCACTACGTTGTCCAACTCGGAGTTTTCTCCGACATACGAACGAATGCCGAGCACGCAGCGTTTGAGCTTGGAGTCGGTGATGATCGAGCCGTCGCCGATGACGACATGGTCGATGTCGCACTTGTTGAGCTTCGACGCGGGCAGATAACGGTCCTGCGTGTAGATGGGAGCGCTTTGATCAAAAAAGTTGAATGGCGGCAGCGGATCAGAGAGCGCGAGATTCGTCTCGAAGAACGCGTGAACCGTCCCGATGTCCTCCCAGTAGCCTTCGAAGACGTGGGCGTTGAGCTTCTTTTTGCCGAGCAGGCCGGGAATGATTTCCTTGCCGAAATCCGTCATCTTGTTGTCGAGGGCGTCGGCAAGAACTTGGCGGTTGAAGACGTAGATGCCCATCGAGGCGAGACAATGTTTTTCTCCGTCGGTGGAGTGGAGTTTGGCCTCGACCTGCGGACTGAGCGTAAGGCTCTCGATCACGGCGGGATCCTTGGGTTTCTCGACGAAACGCTCGATGGTGAGATCGTCGTTCACCTTCATAAGTCCAAGGCCCTCCACCTTCGACACGGGGAAAGGAATCGCCGCGATCGTGACATCGGCCTTGCTGGCGATGTGCTCTTCGCAGATTTTGCGAAAATCCATCCGGTAAAGTTGATCACCCGAAAGGATGAGCACGAGATCGTGCGGGAAACTGCGAAAATGCTGGAGATTCCGGCGAACCGCGTCGGCCGTGCCCTGATACCAGTCGGCGTTTTTCTCGGTCTGCTCGGCGGAAAGGATGTCCACAAAACCACCTCCGAAGGGATCGAAGTGGTAGGTGTTTTGGATGTGACGGTGAAGCGAGGCGGTGTGAAACTGCGTCAACAGGAAGATACGGTTGATGTCCGAGTTGATACAGTTGCTGATCGGGATATCGACCAGACGGTATTTGCCCGCGAGAGGGACGGCCGGTTTGCACCGCTCCGCCGTAAGGGGGTAAAGGCGGCTTCCGCGGCCGCCTCCCATGATCACCGCGAGGACACTTTTCTGCATGCTCATAAACAGGGGGATATTGATTTTTTGTTCGGGACCTATTGCCTTGCGCAAGGCTTGAAGCACCCCGTAAATTCGCGAGCCAAAAGAGGTAAAAAATTATGTGTGGAATCGTCGGCTACGTAGGCACCCAAAAAGCATCGACCATCCTTCTCGAAGGATTGAAGCGTCTGGAGTATCGCGGATACGACTCCGCTGGCCTCGCCGTGCAGCAAAACGGAAGACTGGAGCTGGTCAAAAAAGTTGGCCGGGTCGCCAACCTCGTGAAGGAGGCGTCCAAGCATCGCTTCACCGGTACGACCGGCATCTGCCACACCCGCTGGGCCACCCACGGCGGCGTCACCGAGGCCAACGCCCATCCGCACCTCAGCAGTGATGGCAAGATCGCCCTCGTCCACAACGGCGTCGTCGAAAACTACTCGTCCATCAAAAAATTCCTCGTGGCCAAAGGCTACACCTTCCAGTCGGAGACCGACACCGAGGTGCTGAGCAACCTCATCGCCTACCACTACGCCAAGGAGCCCGCGATCACCGAACAAAGCCGTTTCCTCGAAAGCGTGCGCAAGGCTCTCCGCCACGTCGAAGGCACCTACGGCATCGCGGTCCTTTGCACCGATTGCACCAGCGAAATCGTGGCCGCACGAAAAGGTTCGCCGCTCATCCTCGGCGTGGGTGACAACGAATACATCCTCGCCTCCGACGTGTCTGCCCTTGTCAGCCGCACGCAGAACGTCGTTTACCTCAAGGATGGCGAAGTCGTTCACGTCACGTCCAAGCAGTTTTCCATCTCTACGCTCGACCAGGAAGATGTTTCTCCCGTCGTGGACAAAGTCACCTGGGCCATCGACGCCGCCGAGATGGGCAACCACGCCCATTTCATGGAAAAAGAGATCTTCGAGCAGCCCGCCGCGCTCGAAAACTCCATGCGCGGTCGTTTTTCAGAAGACGGCTCCACTGCAAAATTCGGCGGCCTCAATCTCGGTCCGGTCGACTTCCGCCAGATCGACCGCTTTGCCTTTTTAGGCTGCGGCACCGCCTGGCACTCGTGCCTCGTGGCCGAGCATCTCATCGAGCGCTTCGCCCGCGTGCCGGTCGAGGTCGATTACGCCTCCGAGTTCCGCTATCGCAACGCGCCGCTTTCGGGCAACCCGCTGTTCTTCGTCATGAGCCAGTCTGGCGAGACCATCGACACGCTCGGTGCGATGCGCGAAGCCAAGCGCAAAGGCTACCAGGTCTTCGCGATCAACAACACCGTCGGCTCGACCATCGCCCGCGAGGCAGATGGCGGCATCTACCAGCACGTAGGGCCCGAGATCGGCGTTGCCTCGACCAAGGCGTTCACGTCGCAACTTCTCATCGGCGCGATGCTCGCCCTGCACGTCGCCCGCATGCGCGACATGAGTTTCGCCGACGGCGTCGAGTTCGTGACCGCTCTTAAAAAAGCCCCGGATCTCGTCCGTGAAGCCCTCAAGCAGGCCGATCACATCAAGGCCGTCGCTAAACGTTTCGCGAAGTTCAACGACATGCTTTTCCTCGGTCGCCTGTCGCTCTTCCCCATCGCCCTCGAAGGCGCTCTGAAATTGAAGGAAATCTCCTACATCCACGCCGAGGGTTATCCCGCCGCCGAGATGAAGCACGGCCCCATCGCGCTCATCAACGAACAGTGCCCAAGCGTATTCTTCGCTCCCAAAGGCGAGATCTTCAACAAGGTCGTCTCCTCCATGCAGGAAGTGAAAGCCCGCAAAGGTCCGGTCATCGCCATCGTCACCGAAGGCTGCGAATTGCCCGAAGGCCTGGCCGACGCGATCATCACGATTCCCGACTGCCACGAGGCGGTCCTTCCCATCGTCGCCACCATCCCCGTGCAACTCCTGAGCTACTACATCGCCTGCGAACGCGGCTGCGACGTGGACAAGCCCCGCAACCTCGCGAAGTCCGTCACCGTCGAGTAAATTTTGGCCGCGCCCGCCCACGCCATGAACATCTTCCCGCGCCGCGAGGACTTCCTGAAGCTCGCCTCCCAAGGCAACGTCATCCCCGTTTACGCCGATCTCATGGCGGACTTCGAGACGCCCGTCTCCGCCTACGCGAAACTGAAAGTCGCCGGCCCGTCCTACCTGCTCGAATCCGTCGAAGGTGGCGAAACCCTCTCCCGCTACAGCTTCATCGGCTGCCGTCCGCGCAAGGTCTTCATCTGCGGCCCGAAGACCACCGATATCCGCATCCCCGGACAACCCACGCAGACCGTCCCTACGCCGCAGGATCCGCTCAAGCTCATCGAAGCCGAAATGAGCGGCTACCATCCCGTGAATCTCCCCGGCCTGCCCCGCTTCACCGGCGGTGCCGTCGGTTTCATCGGCTACGAATACGTCACCCGCATCGAGCCCACCGTGCCCGCCGCCAAGGTCGACGAACTCGGCATGCCCCTGCTCTATTTCATGCTGTCGGATTCACTGCTGATCTTCGATCGCGCGAAACAAACCCTCCGCCTCTGCGTCAACGCCCACCTGCGCGACACCACGCCCGCCGCCGCCTACGACGCCGCTCTCGCCGAACTCAATTCGCTCTACGCCCTCCTCCGCGAACCGCGCGCCCTCGCTCCCGCGCCTCTCGTCGAGCCGCCCAAGATCACCGTGCCGCCGGGCAACTTCACTCAGGCCGCCTTCGAGAAGATCGTCGAAGACTCCAAGGAGTTCATCCGCGCCGGCGACATCATCCAATTCGTGCCGTCCCAGCGCTTCACGAAGCCGTTTACCAAGACGCCGCTCGATCTCTACCGCGCCCTGCGTACGGTCAACCCATCGCCCTACATGTTCATTTTGGAGACGGGCGACTTCTCCATCGTCGGCGCCTCCCCCGAAGTTCACGTCCGCCTGACCGACGGCCTCGTTGAAATCCGCCCCATCGCCGGCACCCGCAAACGCGGCGTCACCCACGCCGACGACCTCGCCCTCGAAAAAGACCTACTCGCCGACGAAAAAGAACGTGCCGAGCACCTCATGCTCGTGGATCTCGCCCGCAACGACATCGGCCGCGTGTGCG
>FSTE01000114.1_pt1 | contig 20942 bp, 17 predicted proteins | sample 1637071 | NCBI WGS metagenome assembly FSTE01 (sample SAMEA3914818, study PRJEB12502) | metagenome | biome: forest; material: soil | place: Canada | collected 2010-06-26 | depth 0.1 m
CCCGTCGTGGTGCTCACCTCCTCGCGCGAAACCCCGGACCTGATCGAGTTCTACAAACACGGCGTCAACGCCTACGTCGTGAAACCAGTGGGATTCCCCGAGTTCATGCAGGCGGTCAGGCAGCTCGGCGTCTTTTGGGCCGCCGTGAACGAACCGCCGCCCCAACCGCAGCCGCCAGTTCCCGTGGTCATCCTCCCCGGAAAGACCGCGTGAAAACACCATCCCCTCGGCCATGTCGGCCAATCTCTCCTAAAAACTGCCACACCATGACCCTCTCCTCGTTACGCATCCCATGGCTGGAGGACGATCTGATCGACCACGAACAAGGCTGGAAATGCAGGCGACATCGGTTATTACAGATTGCCAGGTTTTCTTCCCCTTCTTTACCCCGTGCAGCATAACCCTACCCCTCCCACAGGGCAGTTGAGCCGCACATCCTCCCCGGAAAGACCCAGTAAGCCCGCCTCCTCGGCCATGCCGCTCAGCCCCTCTCCGAACCCTCCAGCCATCATGCCCGCCCCATTGCGCGTCCTGCATCTGGAGGACGACCCGGTCGACCGTGAACTCGTGCGGCTGGCGCTGGTGCACGATGGGACCGCTTATGACTTTGTCCACGCGGCAAACGAGGCCGAGTTCTCCGCCGCCCTGTCTCATGAAAAATTCGCCCTGATCCTGTCGGATTTCGCGCTGCCCGGCTACGACGGGATGTCCGCTCTGGTGCTCGCGCATGCGAAGTGCCCCCAGGTGCCCTTTCTGTTTGTTTCAGGCACCATCGGCGAGGAACTGGCGATTGAAAGTCTCAGGAGCGGCGCGACGGATTATGTCCTGAAAGACCGGCTTGAACGACTGCTGCCCGCCGTCCAGCGCGCGTTGAGCGAAGCCCGTGAGCGCACGAAAAGCGCCGCCGCCGAGACGGCGCTCCGCCACAGTGAGGAACGTTTTCGCGAGATGGCCGAGACCATCCGTGACGTCTTCTGGATCACTTCTCCCGATGGCCTTCACGTGCGCTATGTCAGCCCGGCCTATGAGCAACTTTACGGGCGGCCCATTCCCCCGCACTACTCCCAATCCACCTTGCTGGTGGATGTGATCGTGGAGGAAGACCGCGCCCGGGCGCTCACCGCGCTGGCCCGTTTGCAAACCGGCCAGGAATGCCGGGTGGAGTATCGGATCAACTGGCCCGACGGAACGGTCCGCTGGCTGGAGCACCGCGGCTATCCCGTCCGCAATCGCCCGGGAAAAATCACCCATGCCGTGGGCGTGCTCACGGACATCACGGACCGCCGCCTGTTGGAGGCGCAGCTCCTGCAGGCTCAGAAAATGGAGGCGGTCGGCCAGCTCGCCGGCGGCCTCGCGCACGATTTCAACAACGTCCTCACCATCGTCATCGGCTACTCCCGACTCCTGCTGGACCGGGGGACGATGCCGACCGACTCGATCAAGCCGCTCACGGAGATTTTCACCGCCGGCAACCGTGCCGCCAACCTCACGCGCCAGCTCCTTGTCTTCAGTTGCCAGCAGAGCGTCACCCGCCAGGCCCTTGATCTCAACGAGGTCGCCGGCGACATCACCGAGATGCTCCGCCGGTTGATCGGCGAGCACATCACGCTGGATCTGTCGTTGTCATCGTCCCCATGTGTAGCCGAGGCGGACGCGGGCATGATCGAGCAAGTGCTCATGAATCTGGCCGTGAACGCCCGCGACGCCATGCCCGCCGGCGGCACGCTGACCGTCGCCACGGAGCACCTCGCCATCACCGACGCGGCCTCGCACGGCCACCCCGGCGCGCGGGCGGGCGACTTCGTCGGACTGACCGTGCGCGACACCGGCACGGGCATCGCGCCGGAAAACCTCCGGCGTATCTTCGAGCCGTTTTTCACCACGAAGGAAATTGGGAAAGGCACGGGCCTGGGACTCGCGATGGTCTTCGGCATCGTGCGCCAGCACGATGGCTGGATCGAGGTGGAGAGCACGGTCGGCGCCGGCACCTGCTTCCGCATCCTGCTGCCGGCCGTCCCGGCCGCGGCCCCTGTCACGGTGCAACACCCGTCCAAATCGGCGGCTCCTAACGGCGGCGGAGAGACGGTTTTGCTCGTGGAGGACGAGCCCGCCGTCCGCGAGTTCGCCGTCGCGGTCCTGCGCAGCCACGGCTACCGCGTGTTGCAGGCCGCCTCCGGCGTGGACGCGCTGGAAGTCTGGAAGTGGCACGGCCCGAAGATCGCGCTGCTCTTCACCGATCTGGTGATGCCCGACGGCCTCGACGGCGTGGAACTCGCCGCCCTGCTTCGCAAAGACAAGCCGGCCCTCAAGGTCGTGCTCACCAGCGGCTATGCGAACGAGACGATCGGCGAGGAATTCCACGCGCCCTCCGACGTGCACTTCGTCCGCAAGCCTTACAACCCGAAGGTGCTCGCGCAGGCGGTGCGCGACGCGCTCGACGACAATTTCAACCGCTGATCCGCGCGGCCTCATTTTTTCAATCTCGCCAACGACCATGCATCCTCATCCGAAAAAAAATCGTCGGCACCTCCCTGTTTCACCGCCAAAAAATGCACTCGCCGCCGCGTCGCTGCTGTGCGCCGCGCTGGCCGCCGCGTCACTCGTGGCCGAGCCGGCGAAAAACTTCGGCGACCTGACCATGGAGGAGCTGATGAATGAAACCGTCACCTCGGTTTCAAAAATGGAGCAGAAGCTGAGCGATGCGGCCGCCGCCGTCTCCGTCCTTTCCAACGAAGATATTCGCCGGTCCGGCGCCACCAGCGTGGCGGACGCCCTCCGCCTCGTGCCCGGCATGGATGTAGGCGCGATCAACTCCAGCCATACGGCGGTTTCCTCCCGCGGTTTCAACGGCCTCTACGCCAACAAACTTCTCGTCCTCGTGGATGGCCGCGCCGTCTACACGCCTCTCTTCGGCGGCGTTTATTGGGATCTTCAGCAAACCATGATGGAGGATGTGGACCGCATCGAGGTGATCCGCGGACCTGGCGCCACTCTGTGGGGGGCCAACGCCGTCGACGGCGTGGTCAACGTCGTCACCCGCAGCGCGCGGGACACCCAAGGAGGGCTGATCTACGGCGGCGGCGGCGATGTGCATGAAACGATGGGAGGCGTGCGTTATGGCGGCCAGATCGACGAACACACTTTCTACCGCGTTTACGCCACCGAGCAGTCGCAGGCCGATTACCCCCTGGCCAACGGCTTGTCGGCGGGCGACGCTTGGTCGAGCCAGCATGGCGGGTTTCGCGTGGATCGTTACGCCGACGACACCCATTTCACCTGGCAGGGGGACATGACTGCGGCGAACCTCGATGACCACGCGTCCGACGCCTACAACGTCAACTCCATCGGGCGCTGGTCGCGCACCTTGTCCGACCGGTCTGCGGTCGAAGCTCAGGTTTACTACGACCGCACCCACCGCGACGACTCGCTGAGCGCGGCCACGACGGTCGATACCGTTGATTTCACGGTCCAGCACAGTTTCGGCCTCGGCGAGCGGAACGATGCGATCTGGGGAGCCGGCTACCGCTTCATCAATGGCACCGCAAAGCAGACCAATCCCACCATTTTGGTGCACTCCACAGACTTCAGCCAGAACCTCTTCAATGCGTTCGCTCAGGATGCAATCAAACTGGTGCCGGACCGGCTCACCCTGACCCTGGGCGCCAAGGTCGAGCACAACGACTACACGGGTTTCGAGATCGAGCCCAGCGTCTCGATGGTGTTCAAACCCGCCAAAAACCAGACGCTCTGGGCCTCGATTTCACGCGCAGTGCGCACCCCCACCGTTCTGGAAAGCCGCGATGTGTTCGCCCCCGTCTTCGGAGCGCCCTTCGTCGGGCCGGGCGGCGGCCTTTACGTCCCCGCCCTGACGGGCAACCCCGACGTCTCCTCGGAAACACTCTGGGCCTACGAACTGGGGTGGCGCATCCAGCCCACCGCGCGCGTGAACGTGGACGTGACCGTTTTTTATAACGACTATGGCGACCTGATCATACCCGGCCCCGTCACGCAGTTTGTGCCGGGCGTGCCGGTCGGCATCGCCGAACTGCCATGGATCAACGGTCTCTCCGGCCATACCTATGGCGGCGAAGCCGCCGTCACCGTTTCACCGACGGAGGAGTGGCGCCTCACCGCCGCCTACAGCCTGCTCATCGCGGATATCCAAGGCCCGGCTCCCTACGCGGAAACCTCCGAGGAAAGCGCACCCCGCAATCAGCTCAGCCTTCGCTCCGCCTACGATTTCACGCCCCATATCAGCATCGACGGGCAGCTGCGCTATGTGGACGCCATCCAGGGAGTGCCCGCCTACCTCACTGCGGACCTGCGGCTTTCCTACCGGCCGAATGACCATCTCGAATTTTCACTCGTCGGCCAGAACCTGCTCGACGCCCAGCACCCCGAACAGGCCTCCACCCTTAATGCCATGACCGCCGAAGTCCCTCGCGGCTTCTACGCCAAGATTCTTTACCGCTTCTAGGCTCTTCCACCTCCCCTATGTCCACCGGACAATTCACCCCATCGGCGCCATGCAGAAACCATCACCGGTTTCCGCTGCCACACTGGTGCGGCGGATTATTGTTTATGTTGCTCGGTCTTCTTTCTCTGACAGGACAAGCGGCATACGGAGCCGACGCGGAGGTCCCCAAGGAATACCAGATCAAGGCCGCCTTTCTCTACAACTTCACCAAATTCGTGGAGTGGCCGGCCGCTCGCTTCGCCAGCGCATCGAGTCCCATCGTCATCGCCGTGCTCGGCGAAAATCCCTTTGGCGACGAACTCGCCAAGCTCGTCAAAGGCCGGCGCGTGAACGGTCGCGAGATCGTTATCAAGTCGGTCACCGACACCTCGGAAGCCGACTCCGTTCATGTCCTCTTCATCTGCGCGCGCAACGACCGGCAGCTCGGCCCCGCTCTTGCCCAACTCCGTGCGGACGCCGTGCTCACCGTCGGCGAATCCGCCGCCTTCGCCTCCGCCGGCGGCGTCATCACGTTCACCCTCGTCGAGGACAAGGTGCGCTTCGAGATCAACCAGGCTGCCGGCGAACAGGCCGGCCTCAAGATAAGCTCGCAACTGCTCAAGCTGGCCGTGCCCGCCCGCCCGAAAAACTAGGCCCTTCCATGCGCCGCTTTCCCGATCTTCCCATCAAGCAAAAGCTGACGCTCATCAGCGTGCTCGCCACCGCCGTCGCGCTGGTGCTGGCCGCCGCCGGCCTCGTGACCTACGAGCTCGGCACCTTCAAAAAGGAATTGGTGGACGACCTCGCCAGCGTGGCCGGCATCATCGGCTATAACGGCGCGGCGGCGCTCGCGTTCAACGACACCGCCTCGGCCGCGGAAACATTGAAGGCGCTCGATGCGAAGCCGCACATCGTGGCCGCCTGCATCTACGACCGCTCCGGCCATGTTTTTGCCACCTACCCGCACGCGCAGCCCGCCGCCGATTTCCCCCCGCCGCCAGCCGGCGCGACCGAACATTTCGGCTCCGATCGGATCGACCTCTTCCGGCCCATCATCATCGCCGGTGAAAACACCGGCACCATTTATTTGCGCGCCGACCTCAAGGGCATCCGGGCGCGGTTGGAGCGTTTCGCGCTCATCCTCTGCGGCGTCATGCTCGTCGCCATGCTCGTGGCGTATTGGATCGCCGCGCACCTGCAACGCGCGATCTCGGAGCCCGTCGCCGAACTCGTCGCCGTCGCCAGCCGCGTGGCGGCGGAAAAGGACTACGCGTTGCGCGCCGTCAAGCGCGGCGACGACGAGCTCGGACGCCTGATGGACGGCTTCAACGAGATGCTCGCGCAAATCCAGTCGCGCGACGGCGCCCTCCAAAACGCCCAGGACAAACTGGAGGATCGGGTCGCGGAGCGCACCCGCGAGTTGCAGCAGGAAAATGCCGAGCGCAAGCGCGCCGAGGAGGCCTTGCGCCTGTTCAGCTCGGCCGTGGAGCAGTCCAAGGAATCCATCCTGATCACCGACGCCCAAATCGAATCGCCGGGACCGGCCATTCTCTTCGTCAATCCCGCCTTCACCCAGATGACCGGCTACACCTCCGAGGAAGTCATCGGGAAAAATCCCCGTTTTTTGCAGGGACCCCGCACGGACAGGACCGTGCTGGACCGGCTCCGTAAAAATCTCACGGAAGGCGATCCGTTTGCCGGCGAGGCCGTCAATTATCGCAAGGATGGAACGGAGTATAATCAGGAATGGCAGATCGCCCCCCTGCGGAATACCGGAGGAAAAATCACCCACTTTGTCGCCCTCCAGCGCGATGTGACCGGACGCAAGCAGGCCGAGGCCGCCCTCGAAAAAGTCCACCGTGAACTCGTGGACGCCTCCCGCCAGGCCGGCATGGCCGAGGTCGCCACCGGCGTGCTCCACAATGTCGGCAACGTGCTCAACAGCGTCAACGTCTCCGCCACCCTCGTCGCCGACCACGTGCGCCACACCAAGGCCGGCAATGTCGCCAAGCTCGCCGCGTTGTTCGCCGAGCACAAGGCGGACCTCCCCGTATTCCTGGCCAACGACCCCCGCGGCCGGATGATTCCGGACTACCTGGGCACGCTGTCGGAATTACTGACCGTCGAGCACGCGACGATCCTCGGGGAACTCGATCACCTCCACAACAACATCGAGCACATCAAGGACATCGTGACCATGCAGCAGACCTATGCGCGCGCCTCGGGCGTCACCGAGACGATTTCAGTGTCCGCCATGATCGAGGATGCCCTGCGCATCAACGCCGACTCGCTCACCCGTCACGGCGTCACCTTGATTCGCGATTACCAGGCCTGTCCGGCCATCACGACCGACAAGCACAAGGTCATGCAGATTCTCATCAACCTTGTTCGCAACGCCAAGCAGGCGTGCAACGCATCCGGGCGGTCCGGCAAGGTCGTCGCCGTGCGCGCCACGAGCCGCGACGGCCGCGCCGAAATCACCATCACCGACAACGGCGTAGGCATCCCGGCGGAAAATCTCACGCGAATCTTCAACCACGGCTTCACCACGCGCAAGGAAGGCCACGGCTTCGGCCTGCACAGCGCCGCGCTCGCCGCCCGGGAGCTTGGCGGCTCGCTCACCGTGCGCAGCGACGGCCCCGGCCTCGGCGCCACCTTTGTCCTGGAACTGCCCTGCCAGCCACCTCCCCGCGACCATGCAAACTCCACCCGCTGAAAAAAATCTCCGCATCCTCGTCGTGGACGACAACCGTTCCATCCACGAGGATTTCCGAAAAATCCTCGCGGGCGCGAACCCCGCCGACAAGGCCCTCGCGGTTGAAATCGCGCTCTTCGGCGAATCACCCGGCAAGCGCTCGGTCGTCCGCTTCGAGCTCGAGTCCGCCTACCAGGGCCAGGAGGGCTTCGAAATGGTCGAACGCGCCGTGGCCGAGGGACGTCCCTACGCGATGGCGTTTATGGATGTCCGCATGCCGCCCGGCTGGGACGGCATCGAAACGGTCGCGCGCATCTGGGAGGTGGACCCGGAAATGCAGATCGTCCTGTGCACCGCCTACTCGGACTACTCGTGGGACCAGATGGGCGAAAAGCTCGGCCAGTCCGACAAGCTCGTCATCCTCAAAAAGCCGTTCGACAACGTCGAGGCCCTGCAGCTCGCCACCGCGCTCACCGAAAAATGGAATCTCGCGCGGCAGGCCCGGTCCCAGTTCGAGAATCTCGAACGTCTCGTCGAGGAGCGCACGCGCGAGCTGCGCATCGCCAAGGAGGCCGCCGAGGCCGGCGCGAAGGTAAAAAGCGAATTCCTCGCCAACATGAGCCACGAAATCCGCACGCCGATGAACGGCGTCATCGGCATGACCGGCCTGCTTCTCGACCTCGAGCTCGGCCCCGTCCAGCGGGAATACGCCGAGACCATCCGCACCAGCGCCGACACCCTGCTCGGCGTGATCAACGGCGTGCTCGATTTCTCCAAGATCGAGGCCGGCAAGCTTATCCTGGAGACCCTCGACTTCGATTTGACGGAAACCGTCGAGAGCACCTTGGACATCCTCGCGGAGCGCGCACAGGCCAAGGGCACCGAACTCGTCATGGCCATGCCTCCCGAGGTGCCCCGGTTGCTCCGTGGCGATCCGGGCCGGCTGCGCCAGGTGCTCGTGAATCTCGTGGGCAACGCGATCAAGTTCACCACCGGCGGCGAAGTCGTCGTGCGCGTCTCCCGGCAGGCCCAGAGCGACCACCGCGTCGTCCTCCGCTTCGCGGTGCACGACACCGGGGTCGGCATTCCCGCCGCCTTGCAGTCGAAACTTTTCCAACCCTTCACGCAGGCCGACAACTCGACCACACGGCGTTACGGCGGCACCGGCCTCGGGCTGACGATTTCCAAGCAGCTTGTGACCCTGATGGAGGGCCGGATCGGCGTGGAGAGCGAACCGGGCAAGGGCTCGACGTTCTGGTTCACCGCCCAGTTTGAAAAACCCGCCGCCGACCAGCCCCCGAAGGACGTTGATCGCGACGGCTGGTCCAACCTCCGCGTGCTCGTCGTCGACGACAACGCGACGAGCCGCCAGATTTTGCGCCACCAGATCTTCGCGTGGAAACTTCAGAAGGGCAGCGCCGGCGGCGGCCACGAGGCGCTGAAGATGTTGCGCGCCGCCTCCGCCGAGGGCCATCCCTACGACATCGCGCTGCTCGACGTGGAGATGCCCGAGATGGACGGGCTCACGCTCGCACGCGCGATCAAGGCCGACCCCGCCATCGCCGGCACCAAGCTGATCGCACTCGCTCCCCTCGGCCACGCGCTCACCGCGAAGGAAATGCAGGCGGCAGGCATCGACGCCTCGCTCAGCAAGCCCGTCAGGCAATCACCCCTCTTCGACTGCCTCGTCACCGTGATCGGCGATGGCGAAACGGCCAACCATCCTGCGGTGAAACCCGTCACGGCAACGGTGACGCCGCTTTCGGACGGCGTGCGCGCCAGACTGGCGGGCGGCCGCATCCTCCTCGCCGAGGACAACGCCGTGAACCAAAAGATCGCGCTCGCGTTGCTGAAAAAACTCGGCTGCTCCGCCGATGCCGTCGGCAACGGCATCGAGGTGCTCCAGGCGCTCCAGCGCATCCCCTACGCGCTGGTCTTCATGGACTGCCACATGCCGGAGTTGGACGGCTTCGAGACGACCCGGATCATCCGCAAGCGCGAGCTTGACTCCGGCCAGGCGTGCCCGTGGCCGTCGCCCGTCCGCATCATCGCGCTCACCGCCAGCGCCATGCAGGGCGACCGCGAAAAATGCCTCGCCGTCGGCATGGACGACTACGTGAGCAAACCCGTGCGCCCCGGCGAACTCCAGGCCGCGCTTGAGCGCTGGCATCTCGCGTCAACCCCGGCCGCCTGAAGTCCGGTAAACATCCTTCACACAGGGTTACACCCCATAGTCCCCGGGCGGGAGTGCGCGCATCATAAGCCGCTGCAGGAGACCTCCTCACCGGTCCGTTCGGCTCTATGACTTCATCCGCTTTCCCCGGCGGCCTCGCGCCGAACGGTGTGTCCACCAAACGCAAGACACAGGTCGGTTTTGGCTTCGTTTTCGTATGCTTGGTGGTGATCGGCGTGATCTCCTATTGCGGCGTCAATCGCCTGCGCAACGACGCGGATTTGTCCCGGCACACCGAAGAGGTGATTTCCTCGCTGCGCCTGCTCCTGTCGCATGTCACCGACGCCGAAAGCTCCCAGCGCGGCTTCGCCATCACGGGACAGGAGAGCTATCTGGCCCCCTACAATGATGCGCAACGTGACGTTGACGCCGATCTTCAGTTTCTTCGCCGGCTGACCACGGACAGCGCCTCGCAACAACACCCGCTGGATGCCCTCGCCCCGCTGGTCGCGCAACGCATGACCCTTTTGGGCGAGGCGGTCGAACTCCAACGCACCCGGGGGTTTGCAGCGGTGCAGGCGTTCATCATGACCGGCGCAGGAAAGCGGCTTCATGATCAGATCCGAGGGCTGATCGGGGAAATGGTAACCGCCGAGCAAAGCCTTTTGCGGCAGCGGCAGGCCGACACCAGGCGCAGCACGGCGCAGGCGAAGGCGATCATCATCGGGGGAAGCCTGCTCGCCCTGGGCGTCGTGGTCGCCGCGCTGTTCGCCGGCAAAAATGACTTCTCCCGGCGTCGCACGCATGCCGCCCAAGCCGTGCTGGCGGGAAGACTCGGCCGCATGGGTGCGTGGACGGTTGAATTGCCGGCATTCAAGCAGACTTGGTCGGACGAAGTGTGCGCCATCCATGAGGTGCCGCCCGGCACCGCCCTGAGCGTCGAAGACGCCATCGATTGCTACGCCCCGGAATGCCGCGCGACCATTGCCCGCGTGTTCGGAGACTGCGCCCACAATGGCACGCCCTACGACGAAGAATTGCAGATCATCACCACCAAGGGCAGGCGCGTCTGGGTGCGGTCCATTGGCGAGGCCGAACGGGATGCCTCGGGCGTCATTCGACGCGTCCAAGGCGCCCTTCAGGACATCAGTGCCCGCAGGCAGGGGGTTGAGGCGCTGCGCGAAAGCGAGACGCGTTTCCGCGAGCTGGCCGAAAACATCGAGGAGGTCTTCTGGATCGCCGATCCGAAAAACCCGGGGAAACTCTACATCAGCCCGGCCTACGAGAAAATCTGGGGCCGCTCCTGCAAGAGCGCCTACGATTCACCCGGCCAGTGGCTTGAATCGGTTCATCCGGAGGACCGTGACCGCGTGCGCGAGGCCTTGAAAGCCAAGCACAGCGAGGGAGCCTACGACGAGGAATACCGCATCGTCCGGCCGGACGGAACGGAGCGATGGATTCGCGACCGCGCTTTTCCGGTGCGCGACACGGACAAAACGATCAAGCGCTGGGTCGGCGTCGCCGAGGACGTCACCCAATACCGCAACATGCGGGAGCAGTTTATCCAGGCGCAAAAAATGGAGGCGCTCGGCCAGTTCTCCGGCGGCGTCGCGCATGATTTTAACAACATCCTCGCCGCGATCGCCGGTTACACCGAGCTCTCCCAATTGAAGCTGCAGGACAATCCCGAGGTGCGCGAATACCTCGGCGCGGTGTTGCAGGGCACCCGTCGCGCCGCCGCGCTCGTGCGGCAGATCCTCACCTTCAGCCGGCAGTTGCCCGAGGAGCGCCAGATCATCGAACTCCAGCCGGTCATCTCCGAGAGCCTCAAGCTCCTGCGCGCCACCATCCCGACGACCATTGAGTTTGACCTGGTGCTCTCGAAAGACGTGCCGACGGTATTCGCCAACGCCAGCCAGATTCACCAGATCGTGATGAACCTCGGCATCAACGCCTGGCACGCGATGAAAGACCGCCCCGGCCTGCTGAGGGTGAAGCTTGACCGATGCGTGGTGGACGAGGCGCACGCGGTCGCGCAGTTGCGCCTGCAGCCGGGCATCTATGCGCGTATTTCCATCAGCGACACCGGATCGGGCATGGACGCCGCGACGCAGCGGCGGTTGTTCGAGCCCTTCTTCACCACAAAGCCGCCCGGCGAGGGCACGGGCCTCGGCCTGGCCGTGGTGCACGGCATCATGGAAAATCACGACGGCGCCGTCACCGTTTACAGCCAGCCCGGCGAAGGCACGGTCTTTCATCTTTATTTCCCTGCGCATGCCGGAGAGGCGGTGGCAATGTCCGCCGTCGAACAGGGGCCTACGCCCCGCGGACAGGGCGAGAGCATTTTGATCGTCGATGACGAGGAACTGCTCGCGAAGCTCGGTCAAAAAATGCTGACCGCACTCGGCTACACGGTGGAGATCACCACGCAGCCCGCGGCGGCGCTTGAGCTGGTGCGCGCCGATCCGTCGCGTTTCGCGCTCGTGATCACCGATCAGACGATGCCGGGCATGACCGGCATCGTGCTCGCCGGTCAGCTCCGTCAAATCCAGCCGAAGCTGGCCATTCTGCTCATGACTGGGCACGGCGCATCGCTCACTCGCGAACGCATCGAGGCGGCCGGCGTTTACCAGCTTCTGTTCAAACCCACCGGCATTCACGCACTGGGCACTGCCGTCCACGCGTCGCTTTCCGGCCACCCACCCGACTATGGCTCGCATCCTCCTTATTGACGACGATAACTCCTTCCGGACCATGCTCGGTCTGACCCTGACCCATTTTGGTCACCTCGTGATCGAGGCTCGCAACGGCAAGGAAGGCCTTGAGCTGTTCCCCGACGCCTGCGCCGACCTCGTGATCACGGACATCGTCATGCCCGAGAAAGAAGGCCTCGAGGTCTTGATGGAGTTGAGGAAACAGAAGCCCCCCGTGAAAATCATCGTGATATCGGGCGGCACCCGAAATCGCTCCGGGGGATACCTCCGAACCGCCACGGCCCTCGGCGCGCCCAAGGTCCTCGAAAAACCGTTTTCCAACGGAGAGCTGATGAACGCAGTCAACGAATTGCTGTCCATTGATACGACGAAGCCTCCCGTCACTTGAAAATATTCCCCCTCTCATGGCTGTAAAATTTCAGGACTACTACGTAACGCTGGGCGTGCCGCGCACCGCATCGGCGGAAGAGATCAAGCTGGCCTTCCGCAAGCTCGCCCGCATCCACCATCCCGATGTCGCCAAGGACAAGGTCGCCGGCGAGGCGAAGTTCAAGGAGATCAACGAGGCCTACGAAGTCCTCGGCGATCCGACAAAACGCCAGCGCTACGACGAGCTCGGTCCTGATTGGCAGGACCCCGGCAACTCATCCGCTTCCGGCGGGGGACCGCGCAGCCGGGCTCATGCCCCTCAAGGTGGACCCGGCTTCGAGTTCAACGGCAGCACCGGTTTCAGCGATTTTTTCGAGTCGTTCTTCGCCGGCGGACGCGATGGCTTTGGTTCCCGCCACTCGGGACAAGGACGTCCGGGCGCCGAGGATGAGGAGTTTGCCCAGGAAGGGCAGGACGTCGAAGCCGACCTGCTCGTCACGCTGGAGGAAATTTTGCGCGGGGCGCAACGCAAGATAAGCCTGCGCCGTCCGGGCATGGACGGCGAAGCCGCGCGCACCAACACCTACCAAGTGCGCATTCCGCTCGGCATGCGGGAGGGCCAGCGTATCCGTCTCGCCGGTCAGGGCAGCGCGGGCCACGGCGGCGCGCCGGCGGGCGATCTTTATCTGCGGGTGCGTCTCGCGCGGCATCCGGATTTCAACGTGCAGGGAGCCGATCTCCATTACGATCTCGACCTCGCACCGTGGGAAGCCGTCCTCGGCGTGAAGGTAAAGATTCCCACGCTCGACGGAGCCACCTCGCTCACTGTTCCCGCCGGCACCGCCACCGGCCGCCAGCTCCGCCTGCGCGGACTCGGCCTCCCGAGGGAAGACGGCACGCGCGGCGACCTTTATGCCTCCGTGCGGATTCAAACGCCCGTCTCCGTGACACCGGAAGAACGCACCGCGTGGGAAAAACTCGCCGCCCTCTCCACCTTCAAACCCAGGAGTGAATCATGAATGATCCCTCCGCCTCCTCGCGCCTCTCCCTCGCCATCGTCCACGTGGCCGCGACCTATTCGCTCCAGACCGCCGCGGAGCTGGCCGGCGTGCATCCTGACATGCTCAGGCATTATTGCCGGCTCGGACTCTTCGGCGAGGCGCGGGCGCAGCCGGATGCCGAACCGGTTTTCGACGACGACGCGCTCTACGAACTGCGCCGTTTCGAACACTATCGCCAGAAGCAGGGCGTGAACCGCAAGACCCTGCGCCTGATCTGCAGTCTGTGGCGGGAGGTTGATCGCCTGCAGACCGAACTCCGCTTCCTCCGAAGCCGGTAAATACCCCATAGTCCGCCGCAAACGTTGGGCCTAGACTCCCGCCAACATGGACAAAAAAATTCACAACAAAGAAGCCGTCACCGGTGAACTTGGCGGCCTCGACCCGAAGGACGCGCTTTTGGAAGCCGCCCCCGAATCAGCCCGTTGGAATCTCGTGCCGGGCTCCGCAGGCACCCAGGCTCCTGAGTCCGCTTCCGAGGACGAGGATGACGAAGGCCGCAGCGAGACCGAGCAGGTTTTCGATGAAGGCGCAGAGGAAGCCGCACGCGATCAAATGCAAAAAGCCGCCCAGGCCGCCAAACGACGCAAAGAAACCGACAAGCCATGAGCCTCTTGCCCACCTTGCAATCCACCGTCGCCGCGCTGCTGACGCCCGGCAAAGGCATCCTGGCGGCCGACGAAAGTTTCCCGACCATCGAAAAACGCTTCACCGCCCTCGGCATTCCTGCCAACGAGAATAACCGCCGGGGCTACCGCGAACTGTTGTTCACGACGCCGGGCCTGAATGAATTCATCAGCGGCGCGATCCTCTTCACCGAAACGCTGCACCAAAGCACCTCCAGCGGGGCCTTCATGCCGGAAGCGCTCGCCCAGCAAGCCATCATTCCCGGCATCAAGGTGGACGGCGGCACGGAGGAGTTGTCCGGCTTTCCCGGTGAAAAAATCACCCGCGGGCTCGACGGCTTGAGCGACCGGCTGGCTGCCTATCGGGAACGTGGCGCGCGCTTCACGAAATGGCGCGCGGTGATCTCCATCGGCGACGGCCTGCCGACGACAACCTGCATCGAGGCGAATGCGCAGGCGCTCGCCCTCTTCGCCTCGCAGAGCCAGGAAGCCGGACTGGTGCCCATCGTGGAACCGGAAGTCCTGATGAGCGGAAACCATACGCTCGCCCGTTGCGAGGAGGTCATGGACGCCACGTTGCAGGCCGTGTTCGCCGCGCTCTTCGAACAACGCGTCGTGCTGGAAACCATGCTGCTCAAGACCGGCATGGTGCTTCCGGGCAAGGACTGCTCGCAGCAGGCCACCGCCGCGGAAATCGCCGAAGCCACCCTGCGCTGCCTGGGACGCCACGTGCCCGCCGTCGTTCCCGGAGTCGTGTTTCTTTCCGGCGGGCAAAGTGACGTCGCCGCGACGGAGCGCCTCAACGCCATCTGCAAGCTGCACAGCGCGCCGTGGACGTTGAGCTTTTCCTTCGGACGGGCGCTTCAGGACCAGACCATAAAAACATGGAAGGGCGATCCCGCCAACGTCGCGGCGGCGCAGGCCGCGCTCCATCATCGCGCACGGTGCAACAGCCTCGCGCTGCTGGGGAATTATGCGGGGGAGGACGCCGGCATATCCGCGCCCGCCCCGCATCAACTCACGGAACGCGAAGCCGTCGCCGTGTGGCAGAACGAGGGCGATCCCAATTGATTTTTTCGCCCCTTCCTTCAATCCGGCAGTCCGTGTGCAATCTGGATAATTTTCTTGGCGATATCCTCGGGTGAAAGCACGAAGTCCACGCACCCGCTGGCGATGGCGCTCTCGGGCATGTCGGGCTGCACCGCCGTATCGAGCTTCTGCGCGATCGTGATCCCCCCCGCTTCCTGTATGCCGCACAGCGCGGCGGCCCCGTCACCGTCATACCCGGAGACGATGACCGCGATCAGCTTTCCATCCCAGTTCTTGGTAAGTGAACGCAGGAAAACCGTGATCACATCGGGCCAGCCCTGCGGCTTTGACACCGGCATCAGGCGAAATTCGCCATCGAGCACGTGCAAATCGTGCTGCGACGGGATGATGAACACGCGGTTGGGCAGGATATCCAATTTCTCAGAAATCAGCTCGACCGGCATGGCCGTGAAGCGAGGGAGGATTTCATGGAGTTGGGTCACCACTTTTCTCACGTGATTGACGATGACGATGGCGACGCCCATGTCGGCCGGCAGATTTTTCAACAACCGGGTATACGCATCGAGGCCGCCGGCCGAACCGCCCACGCACACGACCGGAAAGTCTTTCGCCTTAGGTTTGGATTTCACGGGCAATGGCGGTGCGACGGACGGAGATTATTTCTTGGCGGCGGATTCCAGCGCAAAACCAACCTTGATGGTCACCTGCCAGTGCTGCACCCTGCCCTTGTCGATGTTGCCGCGCGTTTCGACCATCTGGAACCAGCACAGGTGTTTGACGGTTTGATGCGCACGGTGGATGGCCTTGGTCACGGCGTCCTCGATGGAGGTGGAGGAAGTGCCGGTGAGTTCGATGCTTTTGTAGACGGGATCTTTCATGAAAATAAAGGGAGTGGTCCGGGATGCGCGCCGTCGTGGTCCCGGACCGGTTGGATTACTTGTTACAACCGCAGTCTGAAGAGGCTTCCTTGATTGCTTTCTCCACGGCCTCGCGGCTTTCACCGGTGCGTTTTTGAATGCGGCCAAGCATTTCCTCCTGCTTGCCGTCGATGCATTGAAGATCGTCATCAGTGAGCGCGGCCCACTTCTGCTTCAATTTGCCCTTGGCGATGTTCCAGTCGCCCTTGATTTCGAGTGTGTTCATGATCGGTTTTTGATTCCGGCCGCCTGCGTGACGGCCAACGTGTCCCCGCGATGGGGACGAGGCCCGATGCTACGCCTTGGGCCGGCTCGTTTCCATGGGGCCTAACCCTACGACGGAGATCGTCGTTCTGATTTATGGACATCTGGTAACACCCCATGGTTCCCGGCAGCCTTCCACCCTGCTCTCCCCACCACCGAGGTCCAAAGAAGGGAACGTCATCCTCGTTTTACGGTCCGTCGGATTAAAAGGATTATTTATGCTACAAAATATCAAAGAACTCTACGGCAACGCCCTCGCCGCCTCGGATGGCGACATCGGCCATGTGAAGGATTTCTATTTTGACGACCAGGCTTGGGCCGTTCGCTACTTGGTCGTCGACACGGGCACATGGTTGACAGACCAACTCGTCCTCCTCTCCCCCCATTCATTCGGCCACTTGGACCGCGACGGCAAAATTCTGCACGTCAACCTCACCAAGAAGCAGATTGAAAACAGTCCCTCGATCGACACGCATCGCCCGGTCTCTCGCCAATACGAGGAAGACTATTATCGTTATTACGGATGGCCCGGCTATTGGGATGGTGGCGGGATGTGGGGCCTGTCCGGCTTTCCCGTCATGGCAGGCGTTCCCGTCATGATTCCGCCGCCGGCAGAGGAAACCAAACCCCACCACGGGCACAATCAGCGCGACGACCTTCATCTGCGCAGCACCAAGGCAGTGACCGGCTACCATATCCAGGCCACGGACGGAGTTATCGGATCCGTGAGCAGCTTCATGGTGGACGACAAAAGCTGGGCCGTGGGCGAACTCGTCGTCGAGACCGGCCACTGGTTTTCCGGAAAAAAAATCTTCATCTCGCCCAAGAAAATAGAACGCATCAGTTACGAGGACTCGAAGGTCTTCGTGAAACTGACCATGGCCGACATCAAGGAGACCGCCGAAAACGGCCTCGCGAAGGCCGGCGGCTGAAAGGCCTGCATCGGGCGGGAGGACAAGCGTCACGCCACCCCGCCCGCTCGCCGGTCCGCCGTCGCCGGACGGCCCCAAAAGCGACGGTATTGCACCGAAAAATAAAGCGGATCGGCGTGCCCCGTTTCCGCCGCGATCTGCTTCATCGGCATCGACGTCTCCTGCACAAGATAACGCGCCCTCCGCAACCGCAGGCGCGCCAGCACCACCTGCACCGTCTCGCCCGTCTGCCGCTTGAACAGCACGCGGAAGTGATTCGGGCTCAGCTTCACCGTCCGATAAAACGCCTCCAGCGCATCCGCCTCGGCGAAGTGCCGCTCCAGCCACGCAGTCGCACGTGCCACTTCGGGATGCGCCGCCTGCGCCCTCCCTCCCGCACCCTCCTCCGTCTGAGCCTCCGGCCAGAACCGTGCAAGGCAGGCCTTGAGTTCGCCTTCCTGCTCCAGTGTCGCCGCCCGATCGCCGGTTCGTTTTCCAAGTTCTTGAATTCGCTCAAACGACGTCCGCGCCCGCTCCTTCGGCTTCAGCTTGCGCCAGCACAGCGCCGCCGGAATCGCCACCGTGCCCGACGAGAACTCGCACCAGAGCAACCGACATCCGCCCGTCCGCTTCGGCACCGTCCATTCCCTCCGGCACCACGCCGGCACAAGAAACTGCACGCCCGCCTCCAGTCGGTGCATCCGCCCCTCCACCGTATAGTCTATAACGCCATCTAGAATGATCAGAAACCGGTGGGTCACGATGACCTCGTCCGGAGTTTTCCAACCCGGAGGAAAGGCCTGAAGCCTGCCGCCAGATATGGGCAGCGGCGCCCGCAACAACGCCTGCAACACATCCAGCCGGTTGATTGATTCTCCCGCCATGGCACCAGATCACATCAAATCATGTGTTTTGTCTATGACATGATGTCTTTGCTCCACCTCTCGATTCTTTAGCTCATGCCGACGGCAAACGATGCTAAGAGAGACCCGCCCCATGTCTTTCATCCATGAGCTTTCACGCCAGACACCCGTCTGCCACGAAGCCGACCTGTGCATCATCGGCGGCTCCTGCACCGGCGTCTTCGCCGCCGTGCGCGCCGCCCGTCTCGGCCTGTCCGTCGCCCTCGTCGAACAAAACAGCCTCCTCGGCGGCATGGCCGTCGCCGCCCAGGTCAACGAGTGGCACTCCGTCAACGACACCTCCGGCACCCGCCCCATCATCGGCGGACTCACCCTCGAAGTCGTCGACCGCCTTCGTCATCGCGGCGTGCTTCAGGAAATCTCTCCGGTGCATCGCGGGCAGTTTCGTTTCAACAGCGCCGGGCTCGCCGTCGAGCTGGATGAGCTCGTCCACGCCCACCGCATCCGCGTCTTCCTCGCCGCCCGCTGCGTCGCCGCCACCCGCGAAGATGCGCGCATTACGTCAGCCATCATCGAGGATCGCTCCGGACGCCGTGCCATCACCGCCCCGCTCTTCATCGACGCTTCCGGCGACGGCAATCTCCTCCGCCACGCCGGCTTCGCCGCCGACAAACCCGACGTTCTCCAACCCGTAAATCTGCAGGCTATCGTCTCCGGACTGGACACGCCCGCCGGTTCGCCTCCTTGGAGCGAGCTCATCCCTGCGCTCGCTGCCCGCAACTACCCCGAAGCCAACAGCCGCCCGTGGTATTTCCCCGTCCCAGGCGCCCCCGCCCTCCGCAATCTCTTCGGCGCCCGCCTCAACGGCATCGATGCCAGCGATGCCGACGCCTACACCGCCGCGCTCATCGAAGGCCGCCGACTCCATCGCGCTTATCTCGATCTCGTGCGCTCCCACTCCCCCGAAAATACTCCGGCGATAGTCGCCTGGGCCCACGCCCTCGGCGTGCGCGAGACGTGGCACGCCCGCTGCCGGCACCGGCTCACCGGCGACGAACTTCTTCACGGCCACGCCTTCACCGATTCCATCGCCCAAGGCACCTACCCCGTGGACATCCATTCTCCCGAAGGCACCGTGCTCCGTTACCTCGACGGACGCGAAGAACTCGTCGCCAAGGACGGCTCGCACGCTTGGCGCCGCTGGCAATCCGACAACGCCCCCGTTCCCGCCTGCTATCACATCCCCTACCGCACGCTGCTGCCCCTCGAAGCCGACAACCTCCTTGTCGCCGGCCGTCTCCTCGACGCCGACCGCGAGGCCTTCGGAGGCCTGCGCGTGATGGTCAACATGAACCAAACCGGCGAAGCCGCCGGTGTCGCCGCCGCCCTCGCCCATCGCTCCGCAATCGGTTTCCCCCAAGTCAACCCTGCCCACCTCCGCGCCACCCTCAACACCGGCGGATCCCTCCTACTCCCAACCAAAGTGTCACCTATTAGGTGACACTTTAGCCGTATCCCAATGCTCACCAACAACACCATCTCCGAGCCCGCCCGCGACCTTCCCGTCATCCACGAGGCCGACGTCTGCGTCCTCGGCGGCAGTTGCACCGGCCTCTTTGCCGCCGTCCGCGCCGCACGCCTCGGCGCGCGCGTCGTCATCGTCGAAAAGGATAACTGCTTCGGCGGCATCGCCACCACCGCGATGGTCAACGTCTGGCACTCCCTCCACGACACCGAAGGGAAAAAACAGATCATCGCCGGCCTCACCGAGGAAGTCATCAACCGCCTCGATCGTCGCGGCGCCGTGAAACGCCACGATCTCACCAATCCCTCGCGAGGCTTCACCTTCAACTCCGAGGAACTCAAAATCTACCTCGACGAATTCGCCCGCGAAGCCCGTCTCAAAATCTACCTCCACACCCAGTTCGCCGCCCCCGCTCCGCTCATCGAAGACGGACGCCTCGCCGCCGTCTTCGTCGAAAACAAATCCGGACGCGGTGCCATCCGCGCCCGCATGTTCATCGACGCCACCGGCGACGCCGATCTCGCCGCGCGCCTCGGCTGCGAAACCTATTTCGCCAACCACCTCCAGCCCGCCACCACCTGCGCCCGCTTCAGCGGCTGGGATTCGCTCGGCGACACCGCCCGCCGCGTCGGCGATCTCATCCGCACGGAAGGCCCCGCCCGCAAACTCCCGCCCACCTTCTCGTGGGGCGGCAAGGTTCCCGGCTCCGACACCTACATGCTCGCCGCCACGCGCATCCACGGCATCAACCCCGCCAACGCCGACGACCTCACCCACGGCGAGATCGAGGGACGCCGCCAGGTCCGCGCCATCATGGACATCCTCCGCGCCGCCGCGCCAGACTCCCGCCTTTCGCTCGAAGCCCTGCCCTCCCGCCTCGGCCTCCGCGAATCACGCCACATCCGCTCGCCTTACCAACTCACCGGCGCCGACGTGCTTTCCGGACGCGCCTTCGACGACACCATCGCCAAAGGCAGTTACCGCGTGGACGTCCACCACCAGGACAAACCCGGCATCACTCTCCGCTACCTCGACGGCACCGAGGAGTTTCACCAGCCCGGCGTCGCCTCCACTCGCACTCGCTGGCGCTCCGAGACGCCGACCAACCCCACTTTCTACCAAGTCCCCTACCGCACGCTCCTCCCCCTCAAAGGCCCTGACAACGTGATCGTCGCCGGTCGCATGCTCGACGTGGACCCGACCGCCCACGCCGCCGTTCGCGTCATGGTCAACATGAACCAAACCGGTGAAGCCGCCGGCGTCGCCGCCGTCCTCGCCCTCGAATCAGATCAGTCACTTCGCGCCCTCAACACCGCCACTC
>FSTE01000256.1_pt1 | contig 20831 bp, 12 predicted proteins | sample 1637071 | NCBI WGS metagenome assembly FSTE01 (sample SAMEA3914818, study PRJEB12502) | metagenome | biome: forest; material: soil | place: Canada | collected 2010-06-26 | depth 0.1 m
CCGCCCGCCGTCGTGTTTGCGCAGGTGAACGATCTCCGCCAGTGGCAGGAGTTTTCCCCGTGGGCCAAGCTGGATCCCGCCGCGAAGGCGACCTTCAAGGGGCCTGCCTACGGGGTCGGGGCGGTTTTCGAGTGGGCGGGCAACAAGCAGGTGGGCGAGGGGCGCATGACCATCATCGAGAGCCGTCCGCATGAACTTATCCGTTTCCGGCTGGATTTCGTGAAGCCGTTTGCCGGCACGAACACGGCGGAGTTTACCTTCAAGCCGAAGGGCGATCAAACGACGGTCACGTGGAGCATGACCGGAAATAATAATTTCCTGTTCAAGGCGGTCGGCCTGTTTATGGACTGCGACAAGATGGTGGGCGCGCAGTTCGAACAGGGGCTGGCCAATCTCAAGGCGCTCGCAGAATCACGGTGACTTGGGCGGCAGGGATTGGCCGGCGAGAACGGCTTTTTTCCATACTGCGGCGCGGCTGAAATAAGCGGCTTGGGTTCCGCCGGCGCCTTGATGGGTGGCGAGGGGAAGGATGAGTGCTTCCTTGGGGCCTTTGAGCGCATTGACGGCGGCGGCGACGCCGGCGGGACGTGACGTTTCGTCGGCGAGGCCATAGGCGACCAGCGCGGGGCAATGGATGCGGGCGGCGAAGTTGATAGCGTCAAAGTAGCCGGCGGTCGTCTCGACCTTCTTCATGTCGCGGTCGTGCGGCCCCCAGTTGGACAGCCAGTAGGGCCAGCCGAAGGCGCGGTTGGCGAGCGGCGCGTAGACGTCGCAGCCGGCGGGAACCACGGTCATCACACCGGTTACCTTGGGGCAAAGTCCGGCGGTGACGAAGGACTGGAGGCCGCCTTGGGAAGCGCCGGTCACGATCAGGGTTTTTCCGTCCCAGTCGGGCCGCGACGAGAGGTAATCCACCGCGCGGGCGCAGCCGAGAAACATGCGGAGAAAATACGACGTCTCGCGGTCTTCGCTGCCGATGTAGATGTAGTTTTTGAGAGCGCCGTTGCTGAGCGCCTTGTAGAATTCCTTGGATTCGTCGATGGGTTGGTCGTGCGCGCTGATGTTGAGCACAAGCCAGCCGGCCTTGGCGTCGGAGATCACGGTGTTCTGGTCGAGAGCGTAGACTCCGGCGTATTGAACGACGAGCAAGGCGGGGTATTTACCCTCGGCGGAGGGGCGCGCGAGCTGTCCGCGCACTTTGGTGCCGCGGATGTTGTCGAGGGTGACTTTGTAATAATCAACGCCTGCGGTGTTCTTCGCGTCGGGCGTTTTTTCGAGCACGGGGTTCACGGGGACCTGCGCGAGTTCGTGAAGCTTTGACTGCCAGAAGGCGTCGAAATCTTTCGGTTCCGGGGCTGAGGCCGCGATTGCGGTGGGAGCGTAAATCGCGCCGCCCACGGCCAGCGGCAGCGCATTTTTATCGGGAGGAAGAATCTGGACGATGAGCGTGCCGGGATCCGAACGCCTGGCCGAGAGCACGGCAGGACCGGTGTTGAGGTCGAGTTTTCCCTCGGCGATGACCTCTTGGCCGTCCTTTTTGATTTTGTAGATCAACTCGGGTGCAGGCGAATTGGCTTCGCGCTTTAAGGTAACCGTCCATGACGCCGTTTCACCCGGCGTATAAACGCCCGTGTCCTTGTTGGGCACGACGGTCGGTGCGGGCGCTGCAGCCCACAGCCGGCTGGCGAGGAGAAGGGACGAGAGGAAAAGCAGGCCGAGGCGGCGGGATGACGTGATCATGAGGGGGAGGGTAAATTGAGGGCTGCAACCATCGCCAGATAACCGGAGGCGCACCAGCTTTGACGACGGAGCACGGGGTAAAGTTCCATCCCGGGGCGTTCGTGGTGTTCCTGCAAGCCTCCGTAGGGCAGGCCAGTGTCAGGGTGAAACACCTCGATGAAGCTGCCGTCGCGGCAGGCTTTGTCGGCAAGGGAAACGAGTTCTTTGCGGGCGAGATCTGCGCGTTCGTGCGCGATGCAGGCAAGGGCCCAGGCGGCGTTGACTTGCGGCCAGATGGGGCCGGAGTGGCGTCCGTATTCGCCGTGCGCGGCGTAACGCGGGTAGGTCGGCCAGAGACAGGGAATGCCGTGCGCAGTCAGGTGCACGGTTTCAAAAATGCGACGGGCCTTGGTGTCGTCCGCGAGGCCGAAGAGGAGGGCGAAGGCGAGGCCGAGACCTTCCTGGCGGTCATCGCTGCCCGGAGCATCCACGAGGTAGCGGTAGTGGCCGAGCGCATCGCTCCAGAAGCGGGTGTTGATGGCGGTGTGCAGGGCGAAGGCCTTGGGTTCCCACGAGGGATCGGGCGCAACGCCGAGGGTCTCGGCCATCAGCAACACAATGCGGTAGGCGCGGTAGTAGAGGCAGTTTGTAGAGAGAGCCTTGCAGGGCATGCCGCCGCCGGTGGGGAAGCGTTTGGATTTCGCAACCTCCACCCACACGTGGATGCCGCTGAAAGGTGGTTCGCCGGGAGCGGGCGCGTAGAAATCGGGATAGGCGGCGACACCATCCTGAAAACAGGCGCCGCCGCGAAAAAGACCGTCAGCCGGATCGAATTCCTCGGCCTCGAAACGAACCAGTGAATTTTTCACCGCATCGTGAGCGATGGCGAGGAATGCACGATCCTGTGTGACGAGGTAATGTTCCCACGCGCCCTGCGCCCAGATGATGGCGTCCCAGTATTGTCCGCCGATGCGCACGGTTCCGTCGGGCGTGCGCTCCAGCACGGCGAGCAGGGTGTTGCGGGCGACGCCTGGTGCGAGGCGCGACAGGGCGAACCAGGTGTTGAACGCAGTATCGCGTGTCCACGGCGTGACATACTCCAATCCTGCGATGAGGCACGGGGCGGGTGCGTCGAGCAGACCGTCTTTGAACGGCTGGACGTTGCCCAGCAGATCACCTACCGCGATGCGGAATGCCTGGTCAAGCTGCGGATCACCCGAGCGCAGTCCGAGCAGGTTCGTCGTGAACGAGAGGGCCATGTTCGGTTACGGAGCGGTGATCTTGATCGATATGGTCGCTTCGGTGGCCGGGCTGTTGAGGTTGATGCCGAGACGGCGGACCTTGCCGGCGCGGGATTCGTCCTTAAGGACCTCGTTGGTCACGGTGAACGGCGAGTTTCCGGAGGTCGTGATTTCGGCGCGGAGCAACTTGCCCTTGTAGGTAATGAGCCAGACGCCGGGTTTTTCTTCGCGGGCTTCGCCGTAGGTGGTGAGCGCGGTGCCGAAGGCCTGCGGAGAAGTGAAGGCGACGTGATCGGTGACCATAAAACCGCCCTTGCCGGCGCGGGAATAATCGAAGCGGCGCGTCAGTTCCTTGACGACCGGCAGGCCGTAGCCACCGGCCATGTCCAAGGTGATCGAGTCGAGGGAGTCGGTGAATTTTTTCTCCTTCACGGTGGTGGCGTATTGCGAACCGCGTTTTTGAGGCTGGCCGGCGACAAAGGGCACCGAGTGGCCGTAGGAGGACTTGACCTGATACTCGAAGGAGTTGGGGCCCATGGTGCGGGCGTTGTAAACGGGCACGCCGGGATCGGTGATCACGGTTTCGCCGCCGGTCGTGATGACGAACGTGCCGAGGTCGTTGTGACCGTGGCTGGTGCCGTTGTTGTTGCCTTTGAAGGAAACGCTGAGGGCGCCGGCTCCGGCGGCGGGGCGGCCTACGTAGATCTGACTTTGTTCAAACCAGTCGCGTTGGGCGTGGTCTGGCAGCGAAACGGTTGCCTTGCCGGTGACCGGAGCGGCGTTGGCGTCGAAGACGAGGATGGCGCCGTAAGAGTAAAGAAACGCGCTGTAGTTGGGATCAGGGAACAGCGAACGCTGCGAACCGTCATTCAAGCCGTAGCGGTGGTCGATGATGTAATAAAGCCACGAACTGGGAGCCTCTGCGAGGAGGGCGTCACCATAAGCCGGATATACGCCGGCCGCCATTTCGAAGCGGCGCGGGAACTGGGCGACGAGGCGGATGTTGTCGCGGTCGTAGAAATTGACCTTGCCGTTGGTCGCCGCGAGCACGGCTTCGGAAAGAAGGACGTAGTGGCCGAAGCCGTATTTCCAATAGCCCATGCCTTCGGGCGAATAGCCGTCGGTGGGAAAGCCCTTGATGTAAAACTGGGTGCCGATCTCGGCGGCGGCGACGATCTCGGCACGCTCCTCGACGGAGTCGTCCAACGCCAGCGCGGCGCCGACGATGCCGCCGTGGACGACGGCGTTCCAGTTGTTGGCGTCGATGGCCCACCACTCGGGCTTGGTCTCGCCGCGAATCTCGGCGAGGTAGTGGACGAGAAGGCGTTCGCGCACACGATCGCGGATGGTTTTGCGCAGGCCGGGGGAAAGCTTGTCCCCGAGCATGGTGTCCACGGCCGCCAGATTCCAGGCGGTCATAGCGGTGCCGAGATCGTTGCGGCCATTGCTGAATTGCACATGCGCGGAGAGTATCCAGCTGCTTTCTGCGCAGATGGCGGCGACCTCCTTTTCGATGGCCGGAATGAAGCGGCCCTGGTTTTCGATGCCCTCGGCGATCACGAAATTGACGAGGCGGAAGCGGCGTTGGCTGGTCACGTTGTCGATCTTGCGGTCGCCGCTTTTAACCGAGGACTGGTAGGCTTCGACGGTGATTTCAGGAATGGGTTCGTTCAGGAAACGGGTGGCGCGGGCGACGGTTTTGTCGCTCATCTCGGCATTGGTCTTGAACGCATCCCAGATGGCGCGATCAGCCAGCGTGGGGCCGAGTCCCTTCGGGTTTGCGGGAAGATAGGAGGCGATCTCCTTCACGCGAACAGGGTCGGGCGTGAGTGCGTTGGAGGCGGGATCGGCCGCGCGTGTGCCGGCGGCGCACAGAAACAAACCGACGAGAATGGAAAGGCGGGGGTGGGGAATCATGGGGGAAATCAATGGCTGGCGGCGAATTTATTGGCCTGTTCGTCGATGTGCTTTTGTTCGGCCGCAGCCACGGCGGGCCAGAGTTTCATACCGTCGATGCTGTGGGTGCTGTCGATCGCAGGGATCATCTCCTTGGGGGAGGTAATCTGATTATAGGCGGCGAAAACACCGGTGGGCGGGCAGGTGGTGTCAATGAAGCCTTCCCACGTGTAAACCTGGGCTTTGACGCGGGAGGCGAAGTTGACCGAGTCGAAGTAGCGCACGGCTTGCAGCACGACGGGATCTGGCGTGCCGTCTTTCACGGGAATAACCTTGGGCCAGCCGGCGATACGGCCGGCGACCATGCCGGTGTGATCGCACATGGCGGCGTTCATCGCGGTGATGAAAGTGACGCGGTGATCGAGCGCGGCACCCGCGATGGATTGAGCACCGCCTTGGCTGCCGCCTTCGATGATGAGCGTGCGGCCGTCCCACTCGGGCTGGGTCGCGAGGAAATCAAGGCCGCGCAGCACGCGCAGATACATGCCGAGGAAGTAATAGGTGTCGCGGGATTCACGGCCGTCGATACGGTAGTTTTTAAGGGCTCCGTTGGCGAGGTCGGCGTAATAGGTTCCGGGCTGTCCGTTGGCGATGCCGTGGGCGTTGATCGCGAGCGAAATCACGCCGCGACCGGCCCAGCGGGCGGAGGCGAGCAGGTCGCTGTTGCGCACACCGGCGCCGTCAACGTAGAGGCGGGCGGGACAGGTGCCGGGTTTGGCGCCGACGGGGCGCGAGTAGTAGCCGGAGACCGGTGCGCCGATGCAGTCGGCCTGAAGATCGAAACACTCGATGCCCGGGGGGCGACCGGCGGGAACAGGCACGGAAGTGAGGCGGGGGTTGATAGGCACGGCGGCCAGCAGTTTTTTCTTCGCGTCCCAGAACGCATCGAAATCGTCGGGGCAGGGCATGCTGGGCTTGATCGCGTATGGATCGATGCCGGCGCCGCCGGTGGCGACGTAGGCGGTGGTGCCGTCCTTGAAAGTGACCTGGCACTGAAGGAAGCCGGGTTCTTTGAGCGAGCCGGTGACCGTGGCGGCGCCGGCCGTGAGGGTGACCTTGCCTTCCTGCATCGGTGGCAGCACGCCATCTTTGGTAATGCGCCACGATACCTCTTCGGAACCGGCGGGCTGCTGCAGGTGCTGCAAGGTGATCTTAAAGGAGACGGTCTCGCCTTGCTTGTAAATGGCGTCGGGGCGGTCCGCCTCGACGGTCATGATGTAATCCACGGGTTTCTTGCCATCCCAAGAGGAGGCGGCCTGCGCGTGGGCAATAAAGGAGAGGGGCAATACAAGGAGGCAAAGCGCTCGGTTCAATGCGTTCATGGCGGAGTGGAGGTTTCGCGGGATAACGGACGATTGAATACAATACGTCCGAGGGGGAACGAAATGCAGTCATCTCGGCGCCATGCGAACAAGGGTGCGTAGATTCTATCAGTAGAACAATGGGCCGATTTCTTTCAAAACGCAGTCTAGCTTAACGTAATCAGGATCTCACCGGCGCCGGGAGTCGCATCGAACTGAACTTCGCCGTTTTTCACGGGTTTAGCCTGACTCGTCGCTGATTGGGAGATCGTAACGTGTTTCCATGCGGGTGGCACGCAGGTGATGAGTGTCAGCGGTAGGTCGTAGTAGTTGGGATCACTGTCCGTGGTCAGCGAAAGGCGGATGGAGGCATCGGTGGCGGCGATCATGCTGACCTTGGCCGTGCGACGCTCGGTGTCGTATTTGTGAAAGGAGAGCGGGTCGGTCAGCCAGAGTTTATCCGCGCAGGCGTTTAGTTTTTCGAGCAATCCGATAAAGTAGTCGAGCGGCGCGCTGTGCCAGTCTCCGTCCACGCCGTGGAAAGCGAGGTGACGCATTTCGCCTGCCGCAATGGCCCCGTCTACCCAGTCCAGCATCTTGGCCTTCGTCTTGATCGAGAAGGGCGGGCCGAAGAACGGTGGGCGTTCGATCATGTGGTATTTGGCCAGCACGCCTTGGATTTCGGCCTCGCTGATTTTCCATTGATCGCGCGGAACACCCGGGCGGGCCCAGTCACGCAGACGAAATGCCGGGCGATGCGGATAAAGGCGGTCGATCACGTCGTTGGCTTCGGCGATTTCACGGTCAAACTCCGCCACGGAAGGCGCCCCGATATGACTGAAGGTGTGGTTGGAGAGTTCGATCAACGGGCTGGCGGCTTCACTTTCCCAGTCGGCTTGACGGCTCTTGTAAGGATCGTTGCCGGGGTTGATGTAAAACGTGCCGGGGATGCCGTGTTTTTTGAGCGCAGGGATGGCCACGTCCAGATGCGTCGGCGCGCTGTCGTCGAACTCGACCATGAACGCGGCGCGCTTGCCGTCCTTCCACTTGAGGATGCGGGTCTCGCCGACGCCGTCGGCGGCCAAGGGCTCATGCGAAGCGAGGGGTGTGCGGTGATTTCCGTGGGGGGCGGACGGATCGGGCATAAAGCTCAGAGTGAAGAGGCGTCCGCGCACGGTCAATCGGGGTGATTTTCGATCAATAGACTGATCATTCGAAGCCGGCTGTTCTATTGGTAGAAAGCGCGGTCGGTTGACGTATCCGTTGATTAGCGAAGCGTGGATCACCAACCCCCTGTTAATCGGTTTTCCCAGCCCCAATGTCGCGTCCATCGTCTTCGGATCCTTTGACTCCAGCCGGTCAAGTTGAGTCGGTTTCCACAGCATCCGTAAACACGCCCAAGACTTGGCGCGTCGGCACTCTGACCTACACCATGGCCGGTTTGGTGGTGTTGTTCGGCTGGCTGCTGTGCGGAGATTTCGCCTGGTCCATGCGGGATCGTTCGGTGGCGCCGATGGCTCAATGGTATCTCGGCGACCTCAGGGTTCCGAATGTCGTTTTCGGACTGTTGCTCACTTCGTTTCCCGCGTTGGTCGGGCTGATTCTGGGACCGATCATCGCCGTGAAATCAGACCGGCATCGAGGCAAATGGGGCCGGCGAATCCCGTTCTTGCTCGTGACGACACCGTTCGCGGCCTTCGGCATGATCGGTCTGGGGCTTACGCCCGTGCTGGCTGATTGGCTGCACGGTCTGGGTGCGCCGGGAAGTCCGGTTGGCGGGTGGCTGCATGATGTGCTTGGTGGCTCGTCATCCGGCGCATGGCTGCTCTCGATGCTGGAGAACAAGATGGTGGTGTCGGTCGTGTGTTTCACCGTGTTCTGGGCGGCGTTCGAACTCGCGACAATCATCGGGCAGTCGGTGTTCGGCGGTTTGATAAACGACGTGGTTCCGCCCGAACTGCTCGGCCGGTTTTACGGGCTGTTCCGGGCAGTGGGACTGCTTGACGGCATTATTTTCAATTACTGGATCATGGGGAAGGTGCCTTCGCATTTCACCCTGATCCTCGTCGTCATCGGCGTGTTTTATGGAACGGCGTTTATGTGGGTGTGCCTGAAGGTGAAGGAGGGCGGCTATCCTCCGCCGGCGCCTCCTGAGGCGGTCCCGCGCGGACGCGTGGGCGAAGTTACGACTTATTTTCGAGAGAGTTTCAGCCAGCCCTATTACCTGTTTGTTTTCTTGATGCTGATGACGGGCACGCTGTCGTTCCTGCCGGTCAACGCGTTTGCGATTCCTTATGCCGCCAGCCTCGGCATGGACATGACGGCTTACGGTCACTGCCTCGCGCTGACTTTTACGATCTCGCTTTGCCTGGCGTATTTTCTCGGGTGGATGGCCGACCGGTTTCACCCGATGCGGGTGAGCATGGTCGCGCTTGCAGGCTACATCGTGGTGGCATTCTCAGGTGCCTTCTGGGTGAAAACCCCAACGAGCTTCGCCATCGCACTAGTCGCCCATGGTGTCCTCTCGGGATGTTATTTCACCAGCGCGGCTTCGCTGGGACAACGTCTGTTCCCCCGGTCCAAGTTTGGGCAATTCAGCTCGGCGGCGGGCTTGTGTGGTTCAGTGAGTCTGATGGTTATCGGACCGGCGATGGGCGCACTGGTCGATCTGACCGGCAGGAACTATCGCTACACCTTTGTGATCGGAGCCCTGCTGGCGCTGGTGGCCTTGATTGCCGCGTGGCAGGTCTATGTCCGTTTCATGCGCCTGGGCGGACCGCGGGGGTATGTTGCGCCGGTATGAGTCGGAATAATCGGTCGGATTCCATCCTGCGGTTAAAGCCGCAGGGCGGAACGAGCGACTTCGCCGTTTAAGGCGCGGCCGGTGCCGAGGCGGCGATGGGCGTGATCGAGAAGTCGTCGAAATCGGCGAACGTGGGGCGCTTGCTGTAGCAATGAACGGCGACGGTCATGCTGGTTGCGCCTGCGGGCACCACAATATCTAGCGGATAGGACGCCCAGTCAGCGGAATCCTGCTGGACCTGCACGGCGAGGTTGGGAGTGGCGCCCTTGACCTCGTGGCGGTCGTCATCGAAAAACTGCACCCACACGCCGACGCCGCTGGTCTTGAGCGTGCGCGCCCAAAACTGGAGCCGGTAGGATTTGCCCGCCTCGACCGGAGCGCGGGCGCTTTGGAACCATGAGCCCGGGCCGCCATCGGCCTGGGTGACACGCAGGCCGGCCTTGCCCGTGCGGGCGGCGGCGGGGATGACGGTGCTCAGCTTGGCGGCGGTGTCGCTAGGGGCGGCGACCCAGCCTTGGGTGTCTTCCTCAAACCCGGGATTGGTGAGCAGAGAAGGAGTGGCCGGAGGAGTGTCGGCCCAGAGCGGGCTCGTGCAGAGAATAAGACAGGCGAGGATTTGGGTTTTCATGTTGGGGTTGGGAGAGAGGTTTTATTTGGCCTGCATTTCGGCGGTGTGGGCCAGCACGAGCTTGCGCATGTCGTTCCAGATTTGAGGCCCGATGTCGTGGCCGCGGTCGATGTGGTTAACCATTTCTTTTTTGGAGGTCAGGTTGTTGTAGGCGACGTAGCTGCAGGTGGCCGGACAGATGACGTCGATAAAGCCTACTTCCATGTGGACGGGTATCTTGATGCGGGCGGCGAAATTCACGCCGTCATAATAACGCATGGCCTCCAGGATTTTTGGGTCGGGTTTGCCATCGGCGCCCTTAGGGATCGCCTTGGGCCAGCCGGCGATGCGACCGGCGACCATGCCGGTGTGATCGGTGAGGCCGGGGACGTTGGAGACGATGTAACTCACGCGAGGCTCAAGCGCGGCGCCGGCCAGCGAGAGTCCGCCGCCCTGGCTGCCCCCGAGGATGATCAAGGTCTTGCCATCCCATTCGGGCTGTTCGGTCAGAAACTCCAGGGCGCGCAGCATGCGGAAATACACGCCTTGGAAATAATAGGTGTCGCGGGACTCGCGGCCGCGCACGCGGTAGTCCTTCAGTTCACCGGCGTCCAACGCGCCGTAAAACGCGCCGGTCTCGCCGTTGGGAATGCCGTGGGCGTTGATCTCGGCGACGATCATGCCGGCCTTGGCCCAGCCGGCCATGCCGTCGAGATTGGCGGTGCGCACGCCGGCGCCCGGCACGAAAAGCACGGCGGGCAGGCTCTTGGGCTTGGCTCCGATCGGACGGCCATAAAAACCGGTCGAAGGCGCACCGATGCTGTCCACTTGGAAGCTGAAGGTCTCGACGCCGGTGCGAGTGGCGGGAGGAGGGACGGACGTCATCTTGGTATTCATCGGCACGGCGGAGAGGCGCTTTTTTTGCGCGGCCCAGAATGCGTCGAAGTCGGGAGGAGCCGGCATGCTCGGTTTGAGTTGGAGGAGATCCACGCCTCCTGCCGCGAGGGCGGTGATAGTCGTCTTCTGGGTATCCTTGAAGGAGACCTTGCATTGCAGGAAGCCCGGCTGCTTCAGGGTGCCGGTGAGCGTGGCAGCGCCGTCCTTCAGCGTGACCTTGCCCGTCGTGATCGGCGCGACGCCGTCCATGGAAAGGGTCCAGTCGATTTCCTCGGAGGCGGCGGGCTTTTGCTGATGTTGCAGCTGGATCTTGAACGTCACCGTCTCGCCTTGGTGGTAGAGTGCGTCGGGGTGGTCGGTGTCCACGGACAGCACATAGTCGACCGGTGCTTTGCCGTCCCATGACGAGGCGGCGTGCGCGGGTTGGCTGAACAACAGGGCAGCGCCCAACAATGGGACGCAGAGACGGGGGAGGTGGCTACGCATGGGTATAAAGCGGTGGCACGGTTGCCGGGGTGGGATAAGCGAAGAGGCTTAGTCGTGAACTGACCGCCAACATCATTCGCGCCGAACGAAGGCTAAAACAAACCTGGCGGGGTTCTAGCAATAGAACAAAAGCAGGTGCGGACAAGGGGCGCTCCTGAGACGGATATTGCGGGGGCGCGGCTCGTCCACGCCCTGTTTGGGTGCTACGACTTTACCATTTTCTCGGTCTTCTGCATGTGCAGGGATTTGCGGTCGATCCACTCGCCATCGATGAGAAATTTGAAGCGATGGGCCGGGATGCCGCGCTCATTGCGGTGGATCATGTCGATGAGGAAATCCACCGCTTTTCGCCCGATGATCTCGTCGTTTTGATGGATGCCGGAAAGGCTGCCTTCTTTGGTGGTCAGGCTGAGCGAGGCTTGTCCGCAGGTTTTGGTGTCCACGCGAAGATGGCGCATCAATTCCGGAACGGTTTCGTGCAAGAACAGAAGGCAGTCCGGTTTGTTCTTACGATACCAACGGGTCATTTCCCCAATTTCATCGGCCAGGGAAAGGCACGTTAAAATGAGGATTGGCAGCTGGTTCTCGGGCTCGAATTTACGCTGCTCGGAAAGAAAACCGGAGCTGAAATTCTGGTCGGTGCGTTCGTCGGTTTCACGGGCGACGACGAAGCCGATGCGGCGATAACCGTAGTTTTCGCGCAGGGCGCGGACAGCGATGCGCGCCGAGCTGTATTGGGCGTTGGTGATCAGGTGAAGCCGGGGTTCCGTGAGGGTGTAGCCAAAACAGATCGATGAAAAATGCTCCCAGTCGAAATCAAGATGGGCGCGGCTGTGGGCTTGGGGCGGGAGCAGCAGTCCGGTGATATTGCGCGCCTGAAGGACCTTGGAGAGGCGCGGTCCTCCGAGGTCGGAGAAATAAAAATCCTCCAGCTGGTAGCCCAGTTCCTTGCAGCGTTCTTCCGCGCCCTGGCGGTAGGTCAGAAATGCGGAGAGCCGTTCGCCTTTTTTGGTGGGAGGACAGACCCAGGCCAGCGTGCCCTGGTGGTGCACGCGCTTCATGCGGTTGCGGTAAACCGTGAGGGCGGAGAGCATGGGGTCGGGCGCGTAGCCCATTTCCTTTGCGAGGGCTTGAATGCGCGTGCGCGTGGCCTCGGGCAGGCGGGGGTCGTTGCGCAGCGCGAGGGAGACGGTGGTGATGTGGACACCGGCGCGCAGAGCGATGTCCTTCTGTCTGACTTGGCCGGGGTTTACCATTGTGCTATCAATAGAACGCCGGCCCTTGGAAACCAGTCAATTCGGCGCAGGAGAGGCGTGTCGGTGCCCGAAGATGAGACACCCCTTAGCTCTTTAGGCCGACAAGACAAGCGGTCAGGTGGGCGTGGAACGCGGGGAGGTTTTTCCAGCGCATGGCCACGCGTGCACTGAACGGGCTTTCGTCATCGCGCACGGTGAAGCCGTCGTCGGTGATGCGGAAGCGGATGGTTTCCGTTTCCACGAGGTCTTCGGCGTAGGCGAGATACACAGCGACGCAGTCGAAGAGCACGGTGGAGCGCACCGCGAAATAATCGCAGTGCATCCAATCGACGCGCGGCGCGAAGAGGCAGTAGTTCTCGATCAACGCACGGAGAGCCGGGTCGTCGGTGGCGCTCCAGATGCGGTGATAGTTTTCCCCGTCGAGCACGGCGAAGTTGCAGGTGTCGAGCGGAGTGAGGAGCACGTCCTGCCAAGGAGCGGCCATGACGGTGCGGAAGGCCTCGGGGTCCAGGCGGACGTTGGTCTCGGCGCTGGCGGGCAGGGTGCCGGAGTAGCCCACATCGAAGCTGCCGAACATGCCGACGAGACGGCAGCGCGCGGCGATGTGTGGTGCGCGCACAAGCGCGGCGGCGAGATTCATCGAAGGGGCGATGGCGATGATTGTTACCGGCACGGGAGATTCCTCGATGATGCGGATCATGCGGCCGATGCCGTCCTGAACGATCTCGCCGGGATAGTGGGCGATGTCGTAGCCCTTGATCCATGGCTCCTGGTTGCGAAACTCAGGTGACATGGGATGGTCGCCTGTGCCGAAGCCGATGGGGATGTCGGTGCGGCCGGCGACGGCCATGAAGCGCGCGGTAACCGTGCTGCGAAAGGTCATGTCTCCCGATGCCATGAGGATGAGCTTGGGGTCGAGCTCGGGGTTGCGCAGGAGCTGGGCGAGCGCCCATGTGTCGTCGATGTCGGTGCCCAGATCGGTATCGAGAATGACGGGGATGCGGGGAGGGAGGAGCATAAGTATTATCGCATGAAAAAGCCGGTGGATTGCTCCACCGGCTTTGAGTTCAAACTGAACCTGTATCGGTTACTCGCTCTTCTTCGAGCGGCGGCGGTAGATCGCCGTGCCGAGGAGCGCCAGCGCACCGAAGATGGCTGCGTAGGTGGCGGGTTCGGGGACGGCGGAGACCGTAAGGATGACGTCGTTACCCGTGCCGCCGAGGTAGCTGATCGTGAAGGTATTGCTGCCAACGGTAATGGTGGCACCTTGGGCGAGACCTAAGAACGTTCCGGCAACGCTGCTTCCGGCCGTATTGTTTAACAAGGTGAAGCTGCTGACTCCGGTCCAAGTGCCGCTGCCGAGGTCTGTCAACGACAGCGTGGCGTTGCCGAGGGTGAGGCCAGCAGAGGTCAAAGAATCAAACGTTCCGGTGGTGCTGTTGAGTTTCAGGGAAACCGTCGCCGCAGTGACATCCAGCGTGCTGCTGAAGGTCAGCGTTCCAATCGTGCTCGCATCAACGCCACCTGCGACCGTTGCCCCGCTGCCGGCAGTGACCGCGCCAGTGACCGAGCCAGCACCGCGTAAAGTTTGTCCTGAGGCGACGGCGTAGCCGCTGACTGCGCTGACATCGAATTTGGCACCCAAAGCGACCGAGATGATGGCACTGCTGCTGATCGATCCGGTTGAACTCAGGGCTAACGTGCCGGTGGAAATCGTGGTATTGCCCGTGTAGGTATTGGTGCCGCCGAACGTTTGGATTCCCGCACCGATCTTGGTGATAGCAACCGTGCCCGCACCATCGATGATGGTGCCGGAGTAGGTGGTGGTTTGGTCATTATCGCCAAGTGTAAGGGTTGCGGCAGTAGCGTTGGTGTTGGTGATGCGCGCCTGTGCCACCGTTCCGGCCGAGCCGAGGCCGTTGATCGTTTCTGTCTTTCCGTTTAGATCTAATATGGAGTAATTGCCAGCCGTGGCACTGCCGGATATGATCACGTTGCCTTTCCCTGAGCCATTAGCCAAGACGTTAGAGGCCCCCAGCTTTACCAGTACCGGGTTACCGCCCAGAGGGCCGAGTAATCCGTTGATGCCAAAGTTCCCGCTGTAATCGTTGGCCGTATTCGAGATTATCAGACCACCAATTACGGATAGGTTATAATCACCAGTGATTTTGCCAGTGATCGTGCCGCTCGTGCCGCTGCTTCCAATCACTGTATCACCCTGCAACGTCACGGTTCCACTTACTGTAGCGCCTGCAACAGTCGTCACGCCGCCCGAAAAAGTTCCTCCCAGCGTAAGCGCGCTGCCTGCAAGGTTGAAGTTGTTGGCGTAGGTGAGATTACTGAGACTGACCGCTCCGCCAGGAAGAACCGTCACGTTTCGACCGGATCCACCAAAGGAATTCGCGTTGGTGGCACTAAGCGTTCCCTGCAGCACGTAGGTTCCGCCGCTAAAGGTGTTATTGCCATTGAGGGTCAATCCTACCGAGCCTGTTTTGACGATGCTTACCGCTCCCGTCCCATTATCCGCGATTACGGAATTGACCGATGTTGCCCCTGAACCTGTGGCGTTGTTGAACACGATTTCCCCCGCCGTATTTGCCGCGCCACCAGCCGTCAGCGTTCCGGCATTACCAACCGCGCCAATCGTCAGAGCACCGGTCGTGGTTTTCCAGACGCCACCAAAACTTCCCAATCGCAGTATGTTGCCCGTTCCAATCGTAATCGTCCGAGCGAGGGTATCCGTCACTTGAATCGTGTTCAGATCTGTGGTGCCGGCGGACTGCAAAAGGTTTCCGGTGGAAGTGCCGTCGACGCGAAGATTCGACGCCGTATTGCTTGTCAAAGTAGGCGTTGCACCAGTCGGAACGGTATAGGCCGTGTAAGCCACGATATTGCCGCCGCTCATCGTCGCCCAATCGGTCTGCGCGAGTGACACCGCGCCACTCGTTCCCACCGTGGCCGCGGTCGTCGCCCAGCCCCCGATGATCCCGTTGGTATTGCTGGTGCCGGTGGCAGCGATGATCCCCTGGCCAGTCGATCCATTACTCAGCAGACTGAAGCCTACCACTCCGCCGGTCGTGTGTGTGAGCGCACCCAAGTCCACAGTCGTATTGAAGGTGGAAGTTCCACCGTGCGCCACGACGTTCGCGTTGCCCGGATGGATATCCGTTCCATTAAAGGTCTGGGTGGTCGCGGCGGTGTTGCTTCCCTGCACGAACAATATTGGACTGTTAGTAACCGTGGCACCAGCTGCGGACGGAATATCTCCAACCAAATCTCCCATCACCAGTTTGCTGCTGCTGCTTATAATATTGCTTGTAGGCGCGGTTGCCTGCTGGAAGTCCAGCGACAACTGCCCCTGCATGATACGGGTTTCTCCAGTATAGGTATTTGCACCCCCCAGAGCTAGAATCTGCGTCCCCGTTTTCGCGAAGTAATGGGTTCCCCCGTTATTCGCGATCACCCCATTATAGGTGAGCGTCGACGAGCCGACTCCACCGGCGTTGGTTACTACCGTGGAGATGGTGCCACCAGAGCCGACAGTCGCATCTCCCAATAAAATGCTGCGATTGACGTTGATCGCAAAAGCCCCATTCAGATTGGTGCGAAGCGTTCCACCGTTGAGGTTAATAGAGGCGCTCGCGGCGGTCCCTGCGGTGCTAACGTTCAAGTCACTGGTGATGTTGACCGTGCCACCATTGATCGTCAGACCACCCAATGTATTTGATCCAGTCAGATTAAGGAGGCCTGTTCCAGTTTTCGTCAGTCGAAATCCTCCGCTTTGGACACCGCTCAATGTCATTGACGATAGGACTGCCCCTGTGGTCGCTCCCACCTGAATCGTTTGCGCACTCCCGTAAACGAGCGCGGAGCTGATGGTTTGTAAAAAGAGGGACGAATCTTTGATGCCGATACCCGCTCCACTGCTCCCGAGTGTGAGCGTAGTGCCTGTTTTGGAGATCGTATAAGTTGCCGCCGACGGACCAATCACGATACCGTCCGTGCCCGAGCCACCAACAGTGAGAGCGGCAATATCGTCTACAATCGCCAAACCGGAAGTGCCCGGTGCGCCAAAGACTAGGGTGTCTCCGTTGGTCGGGATGGCAGACGTGGACCAGTTGGCGGGAGTATTCCAGCCTGTGGACGTGTTACCCACCCATGTGACGGTGGAAGCGAAGGCAGAGTGCGAGGCCATCGCGAGGCCAAGTGTTATGAGCGAACCTAGTTTATAACTGCTGGTGATCTGATGGCGGGTAGGCATTTTCATAAAGGGAGTAGAGCGAGTATTCACAGGCAGAATGCAGTGGCGGCGGGCTGGCGGTTTTAAGGGTGGGGTAGGGCTAAAACCAAGTTGCGCTTCGACTAGGGGTGAAGCGGAACGGAGTCACAATAGTTTCAATGTTCTAGCTATAGAATGGGGCATGCGGGAGACTTGCATGACGCTTTTGGGGGTAACGGAGCGAAGCAACGAGGGCGTGGGGGCATGCCGAAACCCGTGATCAATGGGGGATGCGGAGGGTCTTGATCTCGAAGGGGAGGAAAGTCAGTTGAGGGGGGGCTTTCACGAAATTGGAGGAAGCTGGCGCGATTTCCTCCATGAGATTGCATTCAGTCCAGGATGAGCCTGCGAATGTCGATACGATCGTCTGCTCTTCGACGTTCACGAGGCGAAGCGCCCAGCCGTGCCCATCTTCCGCCGGTTTGATGGCGGCCAGCTCTATGGCAGGTGAACCGAGGATGAACGCGGGAGCCGATAGGACGTGGGAATCAGGTGCGGAGTTGACCGATGTTTGGGCCGCGATGATCGCCAGCGGTGTGTTGAGCATGCGCGCGGCGGCGGTGAACGCGCCGGTTTCTCCGGGGCCGGCGTGAGGCCGGAGGGAATAGTTGAATACGTGTCGGCCAAGGTCGCCATAAACTGCGGCCACTGATTTATCGGGCTGGTCGTCTTTGCCGATCAGGGCGGCGCCGGGATGCGGGACGCTGCGGATCAGGTTCATGTCGATTGTGCGGCTCTTGATGCGGAAGCCGTATTTGCAGTCGTTGCACAGCGTCACGCCGTAGTCGGCCTGCGAGAGGTCCACCCATTGTTGTCCGGCCACTTCGATCTGTGCGTGCCGGTGCGAGGTGTCGTCCAAGGTGGAGCGGCGAATAGAGCCGAAGGGAATCTCGAAACGAGCTTCGTCGGACTTGATCGCGACAGGGAAACGCACGCGGAGCATCGTGGCGGGTTCCTGCCAATCCACGATGGTTTCGAAGACGAGTGAGTCGGCTCCGCTCATCAGGCGAATGGTCTGGCGGATCTCGGATTTTCCGATGCGCCACACTTGTTCGAGGATGGCGCAGGGGCCGTCGATAAGGGCGTCGGACTGATACAACTGCGGCATGCGGGTAGGCTGGCGAAGATAACCCCAGACGTCTTTTTTACCGTGGTCGGTCTCGAAATCCCACGCGTCTCCGGTGTCGGGAATGACGACGAACTCGTTGCAGAATTCGCCGGGGGCGATGATTTCGCGCGCGGCCTTTTTGTCGTAGAGCGAGCGGATGCGGCCGTCTTCGGCGAACGTCACGCGCAGCGTTTCGTTCTCAAGGAGGTCGCGGCGCGCGATGAGGCCGTGGTGGGCGGGGGCAGAGGCTGGCGGCACGACGGTCCAGCCAAGTGAGGGCACGGTGAGGTGGCGCCAAGAGCCGTCGATTTTAATCCACTCGTTGCGCGGCCACGAAAGGGAATTGAAGGCGACGAGGGTGCCGGGGGGCGCAATCTTGGCGGCGACGGCGGCGTAGGCGTCGCGCTGAAGCGAGGCGAGTTCGGCGAGGATGATTTCGTAACGTGCGTTGCACTCATCGTAAACGCGCTTGATGGAGGAGCCGGGCAGGACGTCGTGAAACTGGTAGAGGAGAACTTCTTTCCAGAGGCGGTCGAGGGCGGCGGCGGGATAGGGCAGGCCAGCGTGGGTCGCGGCCAGGAAGGAGGCCCACTCGGTTTCGCGCAGGGCGATTTCGGATTTACGGTTGTTGCGCTTCACCTGGGACTGGGTGGTAAGCGTGCCCTGATGACGCTCCAGATACAGTTCGCCCTTCCACGTCGGAAATTTGGCGGCGTCGCGGCTCCACGTTTTGAAGAAGTCGGTGGCGGGTTCGATTTTCACCGAAGGCATGCCGGGCAAGCCGGGGGCGCGGCGGATGCGCTCAAGATGCTCGGCGTCGGGGCCGGCGCCGCCGTCGCCGATGCCGAAGACCATCAGCGCATGATTGGAGACGGCGCGTTCAAAATAGGTGGTCGCGATCTTGCGCAGCGAGCGCGCGGCGGCCGGGCTGTTGTAGGTTTCCTCGGGCAGCATGTGCGTGAGGATCGATGTTCCGTCGATGCCTTCCCAATGAAACGACTGGTGGCCGAATGGATTCACGACGTTCCATGACAGCTTCTGCGTCATGAAATAATCGTGGCCGCTTTTTTTGAGGATCTGCGGGAGCTGGCCGTTGTAGCCGAAGACGTCGGGCTCCCAGCAGTAGGCAGGGACGATGCCGAACTCATGGCGGAAGAATTTCGCGCCGAGTAAAACCTGGCGGACGAACGCCTCGCCGGAAGGCATGTTGCAATCAGGCTCGACCCAGAAGGTGCCTTGCGGCTCAATGCGACCGCCGAGCACGGCTGCTTTGATTTTAACGTAGAGGGCGGGGTAGTGCTCCTTCATCCAGGCGAAGAGCTGGGGCTGGCTGCAGCCGAAAATGTAGCCGGGGTAGCGCTCGATATTATAGAGCGCGTTGGCAAAGGTGCGCGCGCCTTTGCGGATGGTTTCTCGGATAGGCCAGAGCCAGGCGAGGTCGAGGTGCGCGTGGCCGATGGCGTGAACCTGAAGGCGGTTTTTTTCGGAGGAACTGAACCACGGGCTCAGGGTCGTGCGGGCGCGCTCCACGCTGGCGGGATCGGCGCAATCGAGGGCAGCAGCCACGGCATCGACTTTGGCCAGCAGGCGGGCGTGGAGCGCGGCGGTGTCGGCGTTTTCGGGCAGGTCGAGTTGGTAATCGCGGAGCGTTTCCAAGTCGTAGTAAAGCTGGCGCAGGTCTTCGCGGCAGGTGGCGATCTCGGCGAGGGCGACGATACCGTTGTCCTTGAGGAAGCCGAAGAGATCGTTGAAGCCGGCGTCGGCCCAGAACTCCACGCTGCGGTCGCGGATCACGGCGGGAGGGAGGCGGTAGATCGTCTTGGCGGGACCGCCGAGGCGTTCGTCGAACGTGGACTTCACGTTGGTCAGGCCGCGCACGGGCAGGCCGGTCTCATCGACGATGCACAGCTCGCCGTTGACATCGATGCGCGCGACGAACGGGCCGTCGAGTCCGGCGGGAAGCGTGGCGCGGAAGCGCATCCATGCGCAGTCGAAGAGTCGCTTGCCCCAAGTTTCGCCCAGGCCAACGGTGCTTTTTTCGCCGGTTTCACGCAGGGCGAACGGCACGGGTTCGGTCGTGCGCCACGAGGTGATTTCCAAGGGCGCGACGGGCGTGTAGATCGCGGCCTGAACCTTGAGGATGAGGGCTTCGAGGAGCGTGAGCGGAGCGGCGGGCGATACGGGGACTGACATGGAGGGCGGAAGGGAGGGACGGGTTTTAAAACGGATGCCGGAGACACGGAGTTTTTAACCATTAATGGAATCCGCCAACGGGCGGATTCTCTGGGAGAGGTTACGGCCAATGGCCTTCACGATTAAGCGGAGGAGCGGCTGATGCCGCTGGGTTAATGTTCTTGCGGCCATCTGAGTCGTTTTGGGGTCATATTGTTCTCCGCCCTTCCTTGGAGGTTAAGGAGTGAGGGTGATTTCTCCGGCGCCGGGGATGGCTTCGTAGCGGGCGATGCCGTTGGCGATGGGGACGGTCACGCGGCTTTTGCCTTGTTGAACGACGGCCTGTTTCCAGCCGGCGGGCACGCGCGTGGCCAGCGAGAGCGGGTAATCGTAGAAAGTCGGATCAGCCTCGCTCGTGAGGGCGATGCGGATGCTGGTGGCGCTAGACGACAGTTCCTTGGCGGAAGCGGTTTTGCGCTCGGTCATGTATTGGTGCCACGAGAGAGGTGTGGTGAGCCAGAGCTGGTCCTTGTTGGCGTCGAGCTTGTCGAGCACGGCGGCGAAGTAGTCGAGCGGGGTGATGAGCCAGTCGCCACCGACACCGTGAAACACGAGGCTCTGCATTTCACCTTTCAGGATGGCCGAGTCCACCAGTTGGTTCATTTCGGGAATGGTTTTATACTGGAAGGGAGGTCCGGCGAACGGGGGACGTTCGATCATGTGATTCTTGGCGAGCACGTCTTTGATTTGAGCTTCGGTGATGCCCCATTTTTCCTTAGGCACGCCGGGGCGGCCGAAGGAGATCAGGCGCGAGGTTTTGCGATCAGGATAGATGGTGTTGAGGACTTCGTTGCACTTCACGACTTCCGCTTCGAAGGCTTCGACGGTCAGTCCGCCGATGTGGGTGTAAGTGTGGTTGGCGAGCTCGATGCCGGGGAGGGTGACGGCCTTTTCCCATTCGGCCTGGTGTCCTTTGTAGGGGCCGTTGCCGGGGTTGATGTAGAAG
>FSTE01000240.1_pt1 | contig 19810 bp, 18 predicted proteins | sample 1637071 | NCBI WGS metagenome assembly FSTE01 (sample SAMEA3914818, study PRJEB12502) | metagenome | biome: forest; material: soil | place: Canada | collected 2010-06-26 | depth 0.1 m
GGCAGGTCGCGGTAGGAGTGCGGCTGGGAGGCGAAGATCTTGATGTGATGCGGGCAGTTCATCGGCTTCAGCATGAAGCCGTCGAGGAGCTTGGTCGGGTCCATCATGCGGTCCTGGCCGATGACTTCCTTGCCGGCGCGTTCGTTGATGCCGGCGGCGAAGTGGGCGGACACGGCTTCGAGGCGGGCGGTCATCTCGGCGCAGCCGCAGCCCTCGGAAGCGATTTGCGCGAGCTGGTCGGGCTCAGGAATGGCCGGGAATTGTGATTCCTTGTAGTAGGGGAAGTGGCCGGAGGTCTTGTAGAGCGCGAGCTTGCCGATGTGCGGCGTGAAGACTTGCGAGTAGCCCTGCTTGCGGAGTTCGCCGCCGATGAAGTCCTGCAACTCCTGGCGGATGATCGCGCCGTTGGGCGTCCAGAGGATGAGTCCTTGGCCCACGTCTTCGTCGATGTGGAAAAGCTGGAGATCCTTGCCGAGTTTGCGGTGGTCGCGGGCCTTGGCCTGCTCCTGGCGTTCGAGGTATTGGGCGAGTTCTTCCTTGGTCGGGAAGGCGGTGCCGTAGATGCGCTGGAGCTGCTTGTTCTTTTCGTCGCCGCGGTGGTAGGCGCCGGCGATGGAGAGGAGCTTGAATGCTTTTAACTTGGACGAGTAGCGAACGTGGGTGCCGGCGCAGAGATCCATGAATTCGCCGTTTTGGTAGAAGGAGATTTGTTCGCCCTGGGGAATGTCGGCGAGACGGCCGAGTTTGTAGCGTTCTTGTCCGCGGGACTTGATGATCTCGACGGCTTCTTCGCGGGAGACTTCCTTGCGGTCAAAGCGCTGGTTTTCGTCGGCGATCTTCTTCATCTCGGCTTCGAGGGCCGGGAGGTCTTCGAGGGTGAGTTTCTTGTCGAGGTCGATGTCGTAGTAGAAGCCGGTGTCGGTGGGCGGTCCGATGTCGAGCTTGGCATCGGGGTAGATGCGCAGGATGGCGGTCGCGAGGATGTGCGAGCCGGAGTGGCGGAGTTCTTCTAACGGGGACATAACGTGGGACATGGTCGGAAAGGGAGAGGAAGGAGAGTTATCGGAAACGGAGTTTTGTCACAGAGAGCACAGAGGGATCACAGAGTGTCACGGAGAAATACAACCGGATTGGCTCTGTGAAGCTCTGTGCAACCTCGGTTTTTACTCTGTGACGAAGATTGAGATTTTATTTCTTAACGGGTTCGAGGGAATAACCGTCTTTGCGGTCGAGCATCGACCAGCCGAGGGTGGTGAGTTCTTTGCGGAGCGCATCGGCGGCGGCGAAATCCTTGGCCTGTTTTACGGCCCAGCGTTTTTCGGCGAGGGCGGCGATGTCGGCGGGTATGTCGGCTTTTGGCGCGGCGGTCTCAGTGAGATCGAGGCCGAGCGCGTAGAGGACAGCGGCCCAGTGGCGTGCCCCGCGTTTTAGATCCTCTCTACCTATAACCTCGGGGCTATTTTGACTGTCCTCGAGCCATTCCCAGTTTTTTTCAACTATGGTAAATAATGCTCCGAGGGCTGCAGGCGTGTTTAAATCGTTTTCGAGCGCATGCCAAAATAGCGTCCACGCAGGGTCCTTGTCTTTCCATCCTTCATTAATGAATGCCGGGGCCGAAAAATCTGAGTTCAGCACTCTCGACATCGAAATGAGGCTGGAAGTAAAACTCCGAAGTCTCTTCAAAGCGCTCTCCGCGGCGTGTAACGAATCGAGGGTGAAGTTGAGCTGCTTACGCGGGTGGCCGGAGAGGAGGGCATAGCGAAGCGCCATCGGGCTGAAGCCTTTGGCTTTGAGGTCGTCGAGGGTGTAGAGGTTGCCCAAGGACTTGCTCATTTTCTTGCCGTCCACGAGGAGGTGTTCGCTGTGATACCAGTGGCGGGCGAAGGTGGTGCCGTTGCAGCACTGGCTTTGGGCGATCTCGTTTTCGTGGTGGGGAAACAACAGGTCCACGCCACCGGTGTGGAGGTCGATGGTGTCGCCGAGGATGGCTTTGTTCATCGCGCTGCACTCGATGTGCCAGCCAGGGCGGCCTTCGCTGGCGCCGTGCGGGCCGGCCCATTTGACGTCACCGTCTTCGGGCTTGTGGGCTTTCCAGAGGGCGAAGTCGCTGACGTCTTCTTTTTCGTCGGCGTCGGCGGCGTGGGCTTTGAGGGCGGAGCCGACTTGAAGTTCTCGTTCTTTTACGCGGGAGAGGGCGCCGTAGCCGGGGAAGGAGGAGACTTTGAAATACACGGAGCCGTCGGCGGCGCGGTAGGCGTTACCCTTTTCCATCAACACTTCGATCATGTTGACCTGTTCGCGGATGTATTTCGGGTCGGCGGCGCGGGGTTCTTCGTGGGGCGGCAGGCAGTTGAGGGCGGCGCAGTCGGCGTGGAATTTTTCGGTCCACTGGCGGGTGACGTCGGCGAGCGGGCGGTTTTCTTCGCGGGAGCGGCGGATGGTCTTGTCGTCGACGTCGGTGAGGTTGCGGACGTGCTTCACCTTGCCGGGGAACTCCAGTTCCAGGAGGCGGCGGAGGAGGTCGTTGACGACGAAGGTACGGAAGTTGCCGATGTGCGCGGCGGCATAAACGGTCGGGCCACAGTTGTAGAAACGAAACACGCCGTCTTGGTGAGAAGGGGTGAGTTCGAGGCTCGTGCGGGTGAGCGAGTCGTGGAGCTTGATGGCCATGAAGAGAGGAAAGGAGTTGTTAACAGGGTTTCCCGTCGGGCGGAAAGGTGTTTTTTGGGTTGGGGCGAGGGGCGGGGCGTGCTTGGCTGTCGGTCCTTTGCCCATGAGTGCTTCTTTCAAGCTCGATTTGACCCATCGTCCGCGTCGTCTCCGGCGCAATGCCGCCGTCCGCTCGCTCGTCGAGGAGACGGTGCTTTCGCCAGCGGACTTCATCGCGCCGCTGTTTGTGGTCGATGGCAAGGGCGCGCCAGAGGTGATCGCTTCGATGCCGGGCGTGTTGCGCTACAATATCGCCGATCTGGTCAAAGAATGCCGTGCGCTCGCCAAGCTGGGCGTTCCGGCGGTGGCTCTGTTTCCCAAGCTGGACGCGAAGTTGAAGGACGATGCGGGCACGGCGGCGTTGAGCGAGGATGCGTTGATTTTACGGGCGGTGCGGGCGGTTAAGAAAGCCGTGCCGGAGCTGGTCGTAATGACGGATATCGCGCTCGATCCCTATACGACGCACGGGCACGACGGCGTGCTTACGGCGGATGGTCGCGATGTGGCCAACGATGCGACGGTGGAGATTTTGACCAAGATGGCGGTGCTGCATGCGCGCACGGGCGTGGATTTCGTGGCGCCATCGGATATGATGGACGGGCGCATCGGCGCGATCCGCAAGACGCTGGACGCGGCGGATTGCGAGCAGACGGCGATCATGGGGTATTCGGCGAAATTTTCCTCGGCGTATTACGGGCCATTCCGCGACGCGGTGGGCAGCGCGGCGGCGGCAGGCACGCGGAGTTTGGACAAACGCACCTATCAACTGAATCCGGCGAATCGTCGCGAGGCGTTGATCGAGGTGGCGTTGGACGAAGCGGAGGGCGCGGACATCCTCATGGTGAAGCCAGCGGGCGCGTATCTGGACATCATCCGCGAGGTGCGTAATGCCACTCGCAAGCCGGTCGCGGCGTATCAGGTGTCCGGCGAATATGCGCAGATCCAGGCGGCGGCCAAGATGGGGTGGCTCGACTTGGAGCGCACGCGGCACGAGTCGCTCATTGCGATCAAGCGCGCGGGCGCGGACATGATCCTGACCTATTTCGCCAAGGAAATGGCGGCGGTGCTGAAAAAATAAACAAGCAAACTCAAACAATCGCCTGCAAGCAGGCTCCTGCACCGGCAGAAGTGAGGGCACGAAAAAGGGCGGCTTTTAGGCCGCCCTTTTGTTTTTGAATTTTTGCCAAGGAACTTAGCGCTTCTTCTTGGCGGCCTTCTTGGGCTTCTCGTCGTCATCGTCGTCGGACGATGCCTTGGTCTTGGGGCTGTCATCGTCCTCGTCTTCTTCGTCGTCGTCGGACTTGGGCTTTTTCTCGCCGTCTTCGTCGTCGGACTCCTCGTCGTCGTCCCACTTGAGGGATTCGTCGTTCTTGAGCTTTTCTTCCTCATCGGCGTCGAGTTCGGGCAGGTCTTCGTCGTCGATGTCCTCGCCGTCGCCGGACTTGCCGGAGTCTTCGCCTTCTTCGGTTTCCCAGCCAGCGGGGACGTAATCAAGGATGGCGCAGAGCTCTTCGAAGGTGTGGATGGCCTTGCCTTCGATGAAGCTGGCGTTCTGGTCCTCGCGAATCTCGTCCTCGACCTCGTCGACGGTGAGCTTGGATTCGAACTTAAAGATGTCGTTGAGCATCTTCACGCGGCATCGGGTGAGATGGTCGAGGAGGTCGGCGTAGGGTCCGTTTTCTTCGTCGAGGATGTCGGCGAGGGCGAAAAGTTTTTCCTCGGACTCGAAGAACGAGTCCTTCACGCGCTTCAGTCGGACGCGCTGGGCGCCGGCTTCCTTCTCAATCCGAAAGGCGATGAAGGCGGACTCCAAGGTGTCCTGGTCGAAACCGTAGTCGCGCAGGGGCTCCACGAGTTCGATGAGGTGGGCCATTTGGCGGGGGTCGATGATGCTAAGGCCGTCGACGTCCCAGCGGACGGGATCACTGACTTCGTCGACCCACCAGTTGTGGTCTTCACCGAGACGAACAATGCACCAATCAAGAGTTGCGGAGGATTTTGCCATGGATGTTGCTAAGAATTGAGTCGCAGCAAAGAGGGCGGGCAGTGACGGAGTCAAACCGCGAAAGTGACTTTCTGAAACTTTCTTTGGGAGCGTGGCCGCGTGCTTGCCGGGGCCTTGAATTTCGCGCGCAGCGTGCTGCGGGTCAGTTGAAAAACAAGCACAAAAACAGGGCATGGAAATTGAGGCGGCGCCTCGCAAGGACAAGAATGAGGGATGCCATGGCGGACACTTGATTTTTTTAAAGGCCCGCGCAGTCTCGCGCGACATGGGATTCATTTATGAAGAGGTGGTGCGTCGCGGGATGTTCGAACTCGATTGCGAACTCGCGCATGAATTGGGCGTGAAAGCGATGGAAGGGCTGGGCCGGTTCACACCCGCGTGCCGCCTGCTTGAAGCGGCTACGCGGCTGCCTTCGTCGCTCTACCGGCCCATCGAGGCGTTCGGGTTGACATTCCCCAATGCGATCGGCCTTGCCGCCGGTTTCGACAAGAATGCGCGTGCCTGGCCGGCGGCGGCCGCGCTTGGTTTCGGTCACGTGGAGATCGGCACGGTCACCGCGCTGGCGCAGCCAGGCAACCCGGCGCCGCGGATGTTCCGCTATCCGGAGCAGCAGGCGGTGATCAACCGCATGGGTTTTAATAACGATGGCGCGGAGGCGGTGGCGTCGCGGCTTGCGAAGCAGGCGGGCCCGGGCAAACGGCGGATTCCGCTCGGCATCAATCTGGGCAAGTCAAAGGCCACCGCGCTTGAGGATGCGGTGACGGATTATCTTACGAGTTTCGCCGCGTTGGCCGACCACGCGGATTATTTGGTATTGAACGTTTCCAGTCCGAACACGCCGGGTTTGCGCCAGCTTCAGGATGTGAAGCCGCTGCGCGAACTGCTGGGCGCGATCATGGCGGCCAATCGCGCGCGTGCGGCGAAGACGAGTGGCAAGGTGCTGCCCGTGTTGTTGAAGATCGCTCCGGATCTCACGTTCCCGCAGATCGACGGCGCGCTGGAAGTGATCTCCGAGTTTGGGCTCGCAGGCGTCATCGCCACGAACACGACGCTGGAGCGGCCGGGGTATTTCGCCGCGGTGGGGCAGGCGGGCGGTTTGAGCGGAGCGCCGCTGGGGGCGCGTTCGACCAACATCATCAGCTATATTTCAAAGACCACGCATGGACGTTTGCCGATCATCGGGGTGGGCGGCATCATGGACGAAAAGGGTGCGGGCGAGAAGATGGATGCGGGCGCGACGTTGCTGCAGGTTTACACGGGCATGATCTACCGGGGACCGTTTTTTGCGCGCGACCTGTCGCGGGCGGTGGCGGCACGTCAGCGGCGCTTTTAACGCGCCGCCGGCCGGTCAGATCGACCAGTCCCACGCCTGCAGCTCGGCCTTGTCACGGCACTCGACGGCCTTCTCTTTCTTGCGCCGGGAGCGGATGACGAGATTCTCGTTCTTATAGTAGGCGATGCTGTTCGCGGGCACGGGCTCAAGAATCCAGACGTTGGCACCGATAATCGATTGCGCGCCGATCTTGGTGTCGCCTCCTAGGATAGTGGCGTGCGCGTAGATGGTCACGTGATCATCGATGTCGGGATGGCGTTTAACTCCCTTGATCGGGTTGCCGTCGTTGTCGACCTCGAAGGATTTTGCCCCGAGGGTTACGCCTTGGTAGATCTTGACGTGGTTGCCGATGCGAGCGGTCTCGCCGATGACGACGCCGGTGCAATGGTCTATAAAAAAATGCGTGCCGATCTGCGCGCCGGGATGGATATCCGTGCCGGTGCGTTCGTGGGCATACTCGGTTATCATGCGCGGCAGGATGGGCACGCCGAGTTTGTAGAGGACGTGGGCGATGCGCTGGAGCGAGATCACGAGCACGCATGGATAGGCGAGGATGATCTCCTCGGTGCTGCGGGCGGCGGGGTCGCCACTGTAGGCGGCCTGTACGTCGGTCTGCACGATTCCGCGGACTTGGGGCATGGCGGCGAGCATCTCCATGGCCATGCGGGCGGCGTTGGCGGCGGGATCAGGATTCTTGGCGAAACGCAGAGCCTTCTCGATGTCGGAGGAGAGGCGGATGTTGATGGCCTCAAGGCGGCGGGCGGTGAGCTCCGGGACTTCTTTTTTAGTTAGGATGGACTGCTCGAAGAAGCCCGGGAAGAGCAGGTGCATGAAGTCGGAAGAAAGTCGATTGACCGATTCTTCGGAGGGCAGGTTGCTGCCGTCAAAGTGGTTGATGCCACCTTCGGTCTCGTAGGAGGCGAGCAGGGCGCGCTTGATTTCTTCCAACGTCATGGGATGAGGGACATTCCACGTCGATTCGTCTCGGGTCAAATCCAGATGCGGTATTCCGGGGGGCTGATTTGGCTGAAAACACAAAAGCCGCGCTTGTGGCGCGGCTTAAAAGTGGTGCTCGGGAAGGGACTCGAACCCTTACGCCTTTCGGCACACGCCCCTCAAACGTGTGTGTCTACCAATTCCACCACCCGAGCATTTCTAACGAAGGGAAGGCGGACTAAGATAAATCTTACGAAGCGTGTAAAGCACCGAAATGCATTTTCCCTCGGCAGGGAAACTGCTTGCTACTCCTACGCCTGCGTGGACAGTCGGGCTGCGCATCCGCGCTTCACAGACAGCCCTTCCGCCAAAACACTTACGTGGGATTTTTCCCGCACCGCCTTAGTATGGACGAGACGCCTTCAAACGACAAACCGGCCAAAGATTTCAACAAGATCGATCTGGCCCAGCTTCAAAGCTTCAGCTTTGGAACCCAGTGGACCCAGGACAAGGCCTCGCCATCAGGCAAATCCGATGGAGGCCGCGAGCCTCGCCGTGACGACCGTCCCCGCCGCGATGGCCCGGGCGGAGGTCCCGCCGGCGCGCCTCGCGATCGTCGTGGTTTCCGCAAGCCCGCCGGTCCCGGAGAAAGCGGCGGCGCTCCTTCCGGCAACTCGCCCTCTCCGTCCTCCGCGCCCCGCGAAGGTCAGGGTGGCGGTGAGTTCCGCGGTCCGCGCCGTGACGATCAAGGCCGTGGTGACTTCCGTGGCGGCGGCCCGCGTCGCGATGGTCCCGCTGGTGGCGGCCAGCGTTTCGGTGGTCCCCGTGAGGGCGGCGGTTTCCCCGTGCGCGATCAGGGCCCTTACATCAGTCCGTTTTTCAACGTCGTGTTTTATCCGGAAGACACCGGCTTCGCCGCGCTGGCCAAGGCCATCCGCACCTCGTGCCGGACTTACGAGTTGTTCGAGATCGCCCGCGTGATCATCGGCAAGCACGACCGCTATGTCGCGGTGATCCAGCACAAGATCCCCGAGGGCGCGCCTGCCGACGCCCCGAAGCCCGCCCCGTTTGCCGTGGCCGTGCCGGACGGCGTGCCGTTTGAGAACGAGGCCGCCGCCATCGCCTACGTTTTGGATAAACATCTCGGGCAGTTCTTCGACGTCGCCGAGGTCGAGGTCGAGGCGCCCAAGGGTAATTTTCAAGTGGTCAACAAGTGTATGGTCACGGGCGAACTGCTCGGGCCGCCCAATTACCACCGTTACACCCAGATCGTGCAGCAACACCATGCGGCGCACATCAAGATTTCGTTTGAGGCCTACCGTGGCCGCATCGAATCCATCCGTGAACCCGAGGCTATCGCCCAGTGGCTTGAGAAGATGAAGAAGGCCACGCGTTACACGTGGAAACTCTCGCCCGCTCCCGCGCCCGTAGTGCTCGCCGAGGGTGAGACTGCTCCCGAGCCGGTTCCGGCTCCGGCGTTTGATACGGTTGAGGAAGCCAAAAACTTCCTGCTCGCACAAGCCCGCGACAAGGTTGTGCGCACCACCGAGGCGGTTCGCTTCCACGGCAAAAACATCGAGACGCTGCCGCAGGGCGAGCTTCGCCGTTCGCTCGAAGGCGCGTTGGAACGCCAGCGCCGCTTCCCGCTCGACACCGCCAACGCGCTGCGCGGTCGTCTGCGTCGCGAAGGCTTCACGATCTTCAAGAAGGGCTCGAAGGGCATCAGTTACGTGTGCGCGGTGAAGCGTAAATTCCGCATCCCCGGCCAGGTGTTTGCCGATTCCATCGGCGCGCTCATCGCCTTCATTGAATCTCACCCGATGATCAAGGCCAGCGAGCTGGCGGACAAGTTCCTCGGCTTTTCGGCGCCTGTCGCCGCCAAGCCGGTCGAAGCCGCCGCGGTGCCTGTCGAAGGTGCGACTACGGAAGAAGCGACTGCGCCCGTGCCTGCCGCCGTTCCGGTTGTATCGCTCACGGTCGAGCAGATGGCCAAGCTGAACCGACTGAACGGCGATCTTCGCTGGCTCGTCTCGGAAGGCTACGTCACGGAGTTCATCGATGGACGTATCTTTGCTGCTCCAGCGGTCGTCGAGGCGCGCAAGAAGGAAATCGAAGGTGCCGAGCACGATCCGGAGAACTTCCCTGAAGTGCCCGTTTCGGAGGCTCCCGCAGCCGCCGCGCCAGAGGCGCCGGCAGCTGAAGCGGCTCCTGAGCCGTCCGCGCCGGAACCGGAAACTCCGGCCAGCTGATTTGCAAAGGCCGTCCTTAACCGGGCGGCCTTTTTTATGCCCGCAGGCGGATGGTGTGCCGTTCGTCGGGCGTGATACCGAGGTCGAGGTGGAGGGCGTTCACAGGAATCCAGGCGGCGATTTTTTCGGGCCATTCCACGGCTAGGCACCAGGGGCTTACGAGGAAGTCGTCGAGCATGAGCGCGTCGATCTGATGCGCATTTTCAAGCCGGTAGGCGTCGAGGTGGACGAGGATGCGCCCCGCGCCGCGATGCAGGTTGAAGATGGTGAAGGTCGGGCTGGTCACCGTCTCGGCGACGCCGAGGCCGCGAGCCAGACCCTGCACGAACGTCGTTTTCCCCACGCCTAGGTCACCGTGGAGGGCGAGGGTGGTGTCGGGGGGCAGGGCCGCAGCCAGCTCGCGCGCGAGCGCGTGGGTTTCGTCGGCGGAGGCGGTGACGACGCCTTCGCGAAGTTTAGCGAAGATGCTCATAACCGTGGATGGATTTAAGGTCGATGTGCGAGGACGAAGCCGTGCGGGTAAAGCGGCCGATGCAGATCAGGCGAGTTTTGAATTTCCGTTTCCAGGCAGACTCAAACGCGATCCGGTCGGTGCGGGAGGCGACGGTGAACAGGAGTTCGTAATCTTCGCCGTCGGCAAGGGCGTGGTTCAGGGCATTTTTCCCGCTGGTGCGGGCGAGGCGGCGGGCGGCGGGGCTGATGGGGATCGAGGAGGCTTCGAGCGCAGGGACTGTGCCTTGGGGGGTGAGCGCGGCGAGGTCCTTGGCGAGGCCGTCACTGAGGTCCATCATGGAACGGACTTCGGTTCGTGAGGCCAGCCAGCGGCCTTCGTGGAGTCGGGGTATAAACGTGTAATGATGGCCGAGCAGACTGCCGCCAAGCGTGCCGGTGACGTAAATCCAATCGCCGTTTTTTGCCCCGTCGCGAGTGAGCACGCGACCGGCGGATGCTTCGCCGATGAGGGTGAGCGTGGCGGCGAAGCCACCGGGTTGATGGGCGATGTCGCCGCCGACGATGGACACGCCGTGGCGAAGCGCAGACGAGGCGAGTCCGCGATAAAAGGCGGCGAGCCAGCGGGTGCTGATCGTGGCGTCGAGGGCGAGCGCGACCACGGCGGCACGCGGACGTCCGCCCATCGCGGCGATGTCGCTCAGGTTGCGCTTGAGGAGTTTTTCGCCGACGGCGCGGGGAGCCACGGAGGCGTCGAAATGTTTTCCGTAGATGACGGGGTCCACGGTCACCAGTTGCCGGCGGGACGAGGCGGGCAGCACGGCGCAATCATCGCCGATGCCAAAAGGAGTGGCTGGCGAGGCGTCGCCCAGCCATCGACGGATGGCGGTGATGAGTTTTTGTTCGCCGAGAGCGGAAATGGCTTCGACGGGATTATCGGTGAACGGATGCACGACGGGCGAAAGCCTAGCTGGTGACGCCCGCCATGATAAGCAGGATCGTGTGCAGGTTAAAAAGGCCGTGGGCGATGATGGTCACGGAAATGCGCCCGGTGCATTCGTATGCGATTGAGAAAATCACACCGAGTGCAAACAGGGGAAGGAAGGCGACGGAGTTGCTGTGCAACAGGGCAAACACGGCGGCCGGCGCAAGCAGGGCGGGCCAGCGGGGGATGCGCGTGCGCAGATATCGAAACAGGCCGGCTCGGAAAATAACTTCCTCGGTGAGCGGGGCGACCACCACGGCGAGCCCGGTCAAGAGAATGAGTTTCTCGGGTGAGTCGGCTTGGCGGAAGATATCCACCATTTCCTGATCGGGCGTTTCAAAGCCAAAGGTTTGCAGGCCGGCCTTCCATGCGTAGCCGAGCAGTGTGATGAGGGGCAGGGCGATGAGGCAGGTAGCTACCGCGGCCAGAAATGGATGCGGGCACGCAGACGAAGATGAAGGTGGTGCCGGCGCCGCCACGCTCGAGGGCGGCAAGAAAAGCGCAACGATCACTCCGGCGAGCAGCCCGAGCTGAAGGGCGGTGCCGAGGACCAGTTGCCAAAGATCGCCATCAACCGCCGCCTGCCCGAGCACCCGGTTGCTGAGATGGCCGACGATGATCTGGGAAACCCAGCCGCCAGCGATGACGCACAGCGCCATCTTGAAAAAATGAGCGGGCGTGACCGTCCAAGGCGTAAGCGGTGAGGGCACCGCCCGCCGCTTGCGAGCTGCGGTGCTGAATTGAACCTTCCACAGCAATATCCCACCCACGGCCCACAGGCTGTATTCGACGGCGGTGATGATCTTGTCGGCGGTCGAAATCGGATCAGGCATGCGGGTGGACGGCCATCCGGGTTTGTCTGACCGTGGTCATTTATCGTGGTCCGGGCTTGCCCACACGCGTTTGAATTCCTGTTCGCAAGCGGCGGCGATTTTTGAATCGTGGATGACGTCTAGGTTTTCCCAGTTATTGTCACGGGCGTTATCGGTCCAATTGAAACTGCCCAGCGACACGTCGGCACCGTCGTAGACGGCCATTTTTTCATGCATGATGCCCCGGCCTTTGCCGGTGCGGAATTCGACATGCGAGGGACCCAACTTTTCCAGGATGAAGTTGGCGAGCGAGCGCTTCTCAAGGGTCTGGCTGCGATCAAAGACGATCTTCACGTCAACGCCACGGTGCAGCGCGTTTATCAGGGCGCTGGCGAGCGCATCATCGGTGAAGGAATACATGAGCAGGTGGATCGACTTGCGGGAGTGGTCGATCTCTTGGACGAGGATTTTTTCGACTGGGTCGCTGCGGGAGAAATACAGCTCTTCGGCGGCGGACAGCGAGGGGCTGATCGCGAGGGAGGCGGCCAGGATCAAACAGGCGGAGCGGATGGGATGCATATTGCTGAAGACGCTCAGCCGGGGAACTTGTTGCCGGAAAAAACCATGCGTCCGTCCACGATGGTGGTCTTCACACGGCCGCAGAGCGTCTGCCCGTGCCAAGGGCTGTTGCTGGATTTGCTGAAGCCGGCTTTGGCGTCGTAAACCCATTTTTCGTCGGGATCGAAGAGGCACACGTCAGCCGGAGCGCCATCGGCGAGCGTGCCGGCGGCGAGCTTGACGATCTTGGCGGGGCGGCGGGTGAGTAAATCGACGACGGTGGGGAGCTTGAACTTATTCTGGCGCACGAGGACATCGAGGGAGACGGCGAGGGCGGTCTCAAGGCCGAGGATGCCGTTGGGCGCGTAATCGAATTCCTTGTCTTTTTCGTAGTCGGTGTGCGGGGCGTGATCGGTGGCGATGATGTCGAGCGTGCCGTCACGCAGGCCTTCGATGATGGCGATGCGATCCTCCTCGGTGCGGAGGGGAGGGTTCATCTTGAAATTGGTGTCGTAGGTGCCGAGCGACTCCTCGGTGAGGGCGATGTGGTGGGGGGTGGCCTCGGCGGTGACATTGACGCCGCGGATTTTGGCGCGGCGGAGAATCTCGACGGAGTTCTTCGATGAGATGTGCTGCATGTGGATGTGCGCGCCGGTGTAGGTGGCCAGGATGACATTGCGAGCGACGATGATGTCCTCGGCGGCGTGGGGCCAGCCCTTGAGTCCGAGGCGGGTGGAGACGACGCCTTCATTCATGACGGCGCCGACCGTCATGGAGTGATCCTGGCAGTGATCCATGATCGGGAGGTCGAACATCTTGGCGTATTCGCAGGCGCGGCGCATGAGCTCGTTGGACTGGACGCAGTCGCCGTCGTCGGTGATGGCGATGACGCCGGCGCGCTTGAGTGAGCCGATGGGGGCGAGGGCCTGGCCCTTCATGCCGACGGTGATGCAGCCGGTCGGGTAAACCTTGATGCAAGCGGTGCGGAGGATGGAGTCCTTGATCTGCTGGATGGTCCCGGCGGTGTCGGCGACTGGAGCGGTATTGGGCATGCAGACGACCGAGGTGAAACCGCCGGCGGCGGCGGCGCGGGAGCCGGTCTCGATGGTTTCCTTATGGCCCTGGCCGGGCTCGCGGAAATGGACGTGGATGTCGACAAGGCCGGGACAGGCGACGAGGCCCTTGGCGTCGATTTTTTTGGCCTTCTTTTTGTCGGTGGCGGAGAGACCGGCGACGATCACGCCGTCTTTGATGAAGAGGTCGCCGACGGCGTCTCGCTTGGAGGCGGGGTCGATGACGCGGGCGTTGGAAATCCAGATGGAGGGCATGGCGCGGTAAATTATGAGGAGGGGATGACCTGTTCGGGCTGGCCGCCGGAGCAGAGGTAAAGGACGGCCATGCGGACGGCGATGCCGTTGGTGACCTGTTGGAGGATCACGCTGCGTTCGCCGTCGGCGAGTTCACTGTCGATCTCGACGCCGCGGTTGATCGGGCCGGGATGCATGATGATGGCCTTAGGGTTGAGCCAGCCGGCGCGGGTTTTGTTGAGGCCGAAGAGATTCGTGTATTCGCCGAGCGAAGGAAACATGCCGCTCGTCTGGCGCTCGTGCTGGATGCGGAGGAGCATGACGACTTCGGCGTCGGCAAGAGCGCTGCGGAGGTCGTGCGAGACGGTTACGCCGAGGGGTTTGAACCAGGCGGGGACGAGGGTGGAGGGGCCAACGATGGTGACGTTGGCGCCCATTTTCGTGAGGGCGTGGATGTTGGAACGAGCGACGCGGCTGAAGAGGATGTCGCCGAGGATGACGACCTTGCGGCCCTTGAGGGAGCCGAGGTGTTCGCGCATCGTGAACGTGTCGAGGAGGCCCTGTGTGGGGTGCTCGTGGGCGCCGTCACCGGCGTTGATCACGGGGATGCCGAGGATTTTCGAGAGGTAGAGCGGCGAGCCGGCGGCGGCGTGGCGGATGACGATCATGTCGGCCTGGAGGGCCTCGATGTTTTGCGCGGTGTCGCGGAGGGTTTCGCCCTTGGTGGTCGAGGAGCTGGAGCCGTCCATCGAGATGACGTCGGCGCTGAGGCGCTTGGCGGCCATGTCGAAGGCCATGCGGGTGCGCGTGCTGGGCTCGAGGAAGAGATTGACGATGGTCTTGCCGCGGAGGGCGGGGACTTTTTTCACGCTGCGCCCGAGGATTTTTTTAAACGCGGTGGCGGTGGCGTGGATCTGGTCGATCTCGTGCAGGGAGAGTTCCTCGAGGGTGAGGAGATGGCGGCGGGTCCAGGGCATGGGAATTTATGAGGGCCGATTTACGATTTAGGATTTGCCGGAGGGGTGGGCACGATGATGACGGTGTCGGCGGAGGGCTTGGCGGGGTCGAGTTTGACGACGACCTTGGCGGTCGCAGGGATATCGAGGGTTAGGCCGGTGTAATCGGCGGAGACGGGGAGTTTGCGGAAGCCTCGGTCGACGAGGATGGCGAGTTCCACTTTTTCGGGGCGGCCGTGGTCGAAGAGCTCGTTGAGGGCGGCTTTGACGGTGCGGCCGGAGAAGAGGACGTCGTCGACGAGGATCACGGTCGCGCCGGTCACATCGACGGGGATGAGCGTGGGGGCAAACTCCTTGGGGATAGGGTGACGACCGATGTCGTCGCGGTGGAAGGAGATATCGAGGGTGCCGGCGCTGACGCGCAGGTCAGGGGCAAAAGGCGCAAGGCGAAGGGCCAAACGGTGGGCGAGGGTGATGCCGCCGTTGGCGATGCCGAGGAGAAGGATTTTCCCCTTGGGGCCGTGTCGGTTAGCAATGGCCTGGGCGAGCCGCTCGATGGCGGCGTGAATCTCGGCGGCGGGGATGCTTTTGGGTGCGGGCACGGGGCTTCGTTGTGCCGAGCGCGGGTCGGACGGACAAGCGGGAAATCCAAAGCAGGGGCGTATCCGTCACTGCTAAGGGATATCCGAGGAGGGCGGAGATTATTCCGGCGGGCACCCCGTCCGTCTTTACCGCCAGTCGAAGATCGCGCCGGATGCGGGAAGCGACTGGGAGAGCAGACCCGAATAAACCGACTGAGCTTCTTCCGGAGGGAAGGTGGTGGCGAGGTCACCCACCTTGATCGAGCCCTCGCTCAGCCAGTTCAGCGCGGTGGCGTAGTTATGGGAGAGCGAGTTGAATGAAAAATCCCGCGGCTGGCCGGGGATCTCCCATTCCCAGCCACTGCGCAGAACAACATAGCGATGGAACACGGCGTGCAGGATTTCGAATGAGGTGATGTCGGTGCGTTTGCGCCAGGGCACGCCGATGAGCACGACTTCGCCGCGCTTGGCGACTGTCTTGCAGCCGTCGAGGACGGCTTGTTCGTGACCGCTGCACTCTATGTGTAACGCGACTTTATCGGTGAGATCGACCGGGCCTTCGGTGAGTGAGGCGCGAACGTCGCGGAGACCGGCGGCGAGGGCGGACTTGCGCCGCGATTCCACCGGATCGACGGCGGTGACCTGATAACCGCAACGGGCGAAGATCTGGGCTGCGAGGTTTCCCACAGGACCGAGGCCAGTGACAAGCACGCGGGCGGGGGCGTGTGCGGAGGCGGTGTTGAGTGTGCTCATACTCACGCCCATCAGACGGGCGAAAACGCCCACTTCGGGGCGAAGACCCTCGGGTAGAGGCGTGACGTTGGCGCGGGACACCTGCTGATACTCGGCGTGACCGGCGGAGCCAAAGACCACGGTTCCGGGTTTTAAATCGGTTACCTCCGAGCCGACTTCCTCGACTCTGAATACGCAGGCATAACCAGTGCCGGAAGGGACCTTGTTCTCGCCTAGGAAGCCCCAGTTGAGCTCAGTTCCGGGGCTGACGAGCGAGACGAGCGTGCGTCCGCGCACAGCGTCCGAAGGCAGCGGACCGGTTAGGTCGGGAGCGTCATCGATGAGCGTGGCCGTTTTGTGAGCGGTGAAAAAAATCTGGCGCATGTCAGACGGGGGACGGGGTTAAAGGAAGCGAAGATTGTTTTGGCGCGCGACTTCGTGGAGATGGGCGGCGGCGATGGGATACTCTTCCGGAGTGATGTGCTCGAGGCACAGGGAAGTATCGGGATCGAGCTTGGAGAGCTCGCGAAGGTAGGTGGAATAATCGAGCACACCCGTGCCGGGGCGGCATTCGTCGAGGTGGACGGTGAGGGTTTCGCGCAGGATGATATCCTTGGCGTGGCAGCTTCGGATAAACGGCCCGAGCTTGGCGAAGCACTCGCGAATGAAATCGCCGGTATGGTAGGAGCGGGCGGGGCTGTTTATCATGTTGACCGGGTCGAGATGCACGGCGACGGAGGGGCGGTCGATGGCGCGGAGGAGTGCGAGGTATTCGTCGGGTGCCGAAGGGAAAATCCACGGCATCGTCTCCAGTGCGTAGAAGGTGCGGCGAGGTTTGACCGCGTCGACGATGGCCCGCGTGGACTGCACGATGAGCTCAAACGTCTCGTCGGAGAAATTGGTGTGATACGGGCCGTCCCATTTGGCGGGGTTGCGCGAGCCGGTGATGTTGACGCAGCAGCGCGCGCCGAGGCGATCGGCGAGGTCGAGATTGCGACGGCAGCCTTCAATCGCTTGGGCGGCCTTGAGGGAATCGGGGTCGATGGGGTTGGACCATGCGCCGACTTCGGCGATTACAAGATCGGCGCGGCGGGCGGCCTCAACGTAGGCGGCCACGATGGTGTCGGATGCGTCCAAACCGACGGGTGAATAGGCGGCTCCATAGCCCGCCTGCCGATAGGCTTGGGCCCACGTTTCGGGAGCTTCAAATTTTTGGTCGATGTAGCCTGCAAGTCTCATGTATAATCCTTGTTAGATGAAGGGGCTTTGAAAACGGGGATAGGGTGGTAGGCGATCCTTTCTTGCTCTCAATTTAAGGGTGAGATCGACTGAACCGACGATACCACAACCATGCGGTTATGCCCATGGCTGAAAGTCGGAAAAACATGCCTAAAGCTATTGAAGCTCTTATTTCCGGGCATCCCCTGCAGCTTGATTTTTTTCAGGCGGGGTCCTTTCGCCAAAAAGTTGGCGGCTGGGTTCATCGCAAAATCGTTCCCTACGTGATTCTGGCCCAGGCCACGGAGGGAACCTACGAGGTGCGCTGCGGCGGGCGGCATGAGGTTCTGGGGCCTGGTCGCGTGCTGGTTGTGCCGGCGCACGTGCCGGTGGAGTTTACGCACCAGGATGGTCCGGCGGGGGTGATGGAGGCGCGATGGTTGCACCTGAGGTTCAGTCTCCGCGGGCAGTTCGACTTCCTCGGACGCTATGAGCTGCCGCTGCAATTGCTGCAGAAGGAGAGTCGGGAAATCGGCCGGCTCATCAGCAAGGCGTTGATGGCAAACGCGCTCTCTGACGAAGGTCCTGAAAAGTTGATACTGCACCATGAAACGGCCGTGCGCGCGCTGGGCGTGCTCTGTCGCAATCTGCAGCCAAAGGCAGATGGGCGTGCGGTCGGCCGACTCTGGCCCCGGCTCGGTGTGGTGCTGTCGCACATTGGGGAAAACCTGGCCGCGCCATTGTCGGTGGAGGATCTGGCGCGACTGGGTGGGCTGTCGCCGGCGCGGTTCCATGTGGTCTTCAAAAAGGCGACCGGGGCAGGTCCGATGAACTATGTGCGCACTCTGAGATTGGAGGCGGCTGCGCGGTTGCTGGTGTCGGTAGATATGAAACTGGAACGCGTGGCGGGGATGACCGGCTTTGCGGATGCGTTTCATCTGAGCCATGCGTTCAAGGCCCATTTCGGCGTGTCGCCTCGTGATTACCGCCGGAGCGCGTTGCTTCTCTATTCATGATCACGTCGGGGCTGTCGTTCGGCGGGTTCGAAACAAACACGTTGTGTTACCTGTGCGGAGGTGGGAAAACCTCGGATGGAAACTAAACCCGCGACATGGCAGGAACGCTTTGGACTGACGGCCTGCGCTGCTGCAGATGTTGAAAAGGCCGTGCCGTCGAAGGCGTTGGGCGTGGCGGTGATCTACTCGCAGGCGAAGGGCGCGGAGCCTGAGAAGATTTTTCTGGTGATCGAGTCACGCGCAGGCGAGTTGCGCAGCCAGTGTGTGAAGCGCCTGCAAACGGCCAAGCTGCCGCCGATCGCGTCGCTCACTGTTTCCTTCAAGGCTGAGATCCTGCCCGATGTCTCGCCTGAAGCGGTTCATGCGGCGTGTCGCGAACAAATTATCCTTTCAGGAGAACTGCGTCGTGAGCTGAGGCCGGCAATGCGCTGAAGTGCGGTTGATCGGACGGGACAGCCGTTGGTGTTTGCTCAGCGGCTGGAGTGCACGAGGCCTTCGTTGCCGGGGACGAGTTGGGCGCTGCGGTGGGTGTATTCCATCAGCTCGATGCGGTTTCCGTCGGGATCGGCGAGCCAGGCTTGGAACGAGCCGTCGAGGCCGGTGCGGATTTCGCCCACGTCGACGCCGCGCGCGATCAGGCTTTCACGGAACGCTGCGAGGCCGGTGACCTCGAAGCAGAAATGGCCATAGCGATTGCCGGCGGTGAGCGGGGCGTTATCGCCGCCTCACTGGAGGGCGGCGAGTCTCTGATCAAAGAACTCGATGTAGGTCGTATCACCGGCCGCGATGTAGATGCCAAAGATCGACTGGTCTGCGGCGGCGAACCGAAACTTCACCGCAAGTCCGAGGTTGTCTCGGTAAAAGGCGGCGATGCGTTCAAGGTTGTTTGTGCTGAAACAGAGGTGGGCGAGGTGACGGATCATGGGGTGGGGCAGAAACAAGGATAGCGGTCTGATTTTCGCAATCATACTTGACTGGCTCACGTGCGCTTGGCCGATGTTATAAAGTCCGTCTTTTCTTCGGCTCGACGCCGGCGGTCATCCTGCGCGAGATGGTTTTGCTCTCTTGAACCCCATGCGCGCTCTACCCCGGATATTGGCCCTGCTTTTGGTTTTTCAATCATTCCTTGGCGGGCGTGCGTCGGCGGCCTGGGTTTGGGTGGAGGGCGAGCAGGCTTCATCCACCAACATCGGCAAACACCCGTGGTATTATGGTCAGGTCAAAAAGGATCAGCTCTCCGGTGGTGATTTTCTAGCCCACTTCGATGCATCCAAACCGGGCGAAGCCGACTACCGGTTCAGTGCTCCGACCGCCGGAACCTATACATTGTGGCTTCGGGCCAACCCGGTGCAGGCGTCGATGCGTTATTCTCTTAATGACGCTCCGTCCGTTCGCGTGGATTTATCCAGCAATCAGAGTGGGATCACCAACATCGCCGCCAACAACGCCCCTGACCTGCGCTTCATCGCGTGGTGCGAAGTGGGCAAGGTGACGCTCAAGGCCGGCGCGAACCGCATCACGTTCACGATGGACAGCGCCAACAGCAACCATGGCACCATCGACTGTTTCGTGTTCACCAACGAGCCGTTCACTCCCTCGGGCGTGCTCAAGCCAGACCAACTGGCTGCCGCCGCCAAGGAAACCGCCGCGGCCAACCAGGGTTGGATTCCTTGGGCTCCACCTGAGGATGACTTCAAGGCAAGCCCGATCGACCTGCGCCGCCTGAACGAGAAATTTGCCGGTGAAAACGGCTTCATTCAGGCTAGGGGAGAACAATTTGTTCACGCGGGAAACGGCCAGCCCGTCCGCTTCTGGGCGGTCAATGGTCCGCCCTTCGAGTTCAACGGAAAAGACCTGCAACGCAGCGCACGCGTGCTGGCCAAGTATGGCGTGAATCTCGCCCGCCTCCATGGAGGACTTTTTGACCGTAAGACAGGCGTCCTCAACTCGGACACCGTAAAAC
>FSTE01000376.1_pt1 | contig 18202 bp, 18 predicted proteins | sample 1637071 | NCBI WGS metagenome assembly FSTE01 (sample SAMEA3914818, study PRJEB12502) | metagenome | biome: forest; material: soil | place: Canada | collected 2010-06-26 | depth 0.1 m
CGGCATGCCCGTCGCCCAAGCCATCAACGAGGCCCTCGACCGCATTCCCGCCGGTTGTGAAACGGCCTGCGCCCTCGCGCTGGTGCGCACCGCCTTCAAGAAGAACGTGCCGGCCTGGGCGGCGCGCGATCAACTCCTCGCCAAACACGGCAACGACAACTTCACCCACACACCGCTCAACGCCGGCCTCACGATCTGGGCATTGCTCTATGGCGAAGGTGATTTCGAAAAGAGCATCCTCCTCGCCGTGAACGGAGGCTACGACACCGACTGTACCGCCGCGACTGTCGGCGCGACCATCGGTCTCGCCATCGGCGCCGAGGCTATACCCGACCGCTGGCGCCAGCCCATCGGCGAAGGCGTCTTTGTCGGCGAGGGCATTGTCGGCATCAACGCCGCCGCCAGTCTCGGCGAACTCACCAATCGCACGATTGCCCTGGTCGGAAAACTCAAGGCCAAGGACTGGTCCGACCTCGACTGGTCACCCGCGATTCCCGCCGTCGATCTCGCGACCTTGCCAGGCACGATCTCGCTGCAACCGATCGACGGCTCGGCGCCGGTCCTGTTTGCCAACGGTGAATTGCCCGCTGCGGTCAAAGCTGCCGGCGGCGCCCAGTGGGACTGGACTCCCGCCAACCCCGGCAAAGCCCACTTCATCGTGGCGCTCGCCCGCTCAGGCGCGAAGTTGTTCGCAGACGGCCAGCTCGTCCTGAATTGTTCCGCAGGCGAACCTTATGTTCCAGCCACTCACCGGCCGGCGAAATCGTCGCGCGCCTCGTTTACGCCCTCGGCCGGCCCCCACCGTATGCGCGTCGAACTGGGAAGCTCTGATGCCAGTCAGGATGCAACCGTGCTGTTGGCATACGCAAACCTGCACATATGTCCATGGACCGGGGAAGAACTGCCAAATCATGCTGTGCTTATGACCTCTCCCCAGTCTCTCTCATCCGGGCTTGCCGACTAGCCCGCTGCGGACACGATCCGTGCTCCGCAGCGCATGATTCATTCCTTCATATTCAGTGACGGCAAGGTGGTCGGCCGCGACCTTGAGATCGAGGCGCTGCGCCTCGTTCGCGGTGACAAGGGCCTCATCCTCTGGGTCGATCTCGACAGCCCCACTCCCGAGGAGATCAAAACGGTCCTCACCGATATTTTCCAGTTTCACCCGCTCGCCGTGGAAGACTGCGTCACGCCGAGCCCCCTGCCCAAGATCGACGACTACGAGGACTACCTCTTCCTCGTCATGCACGCGGTGGACTTCACCCGCACCGACAAGTTCAACACCACCGAGCTCGATCTCTTCCTCGGCAAGGACTACCTCGTCACCTTCCACGGCAAGCCGCTCAAATCCATCTCCTCCATCATGGACCGCTGCGTAAAGACCGCCGGCGTGGTCGCCCGCGGCCCCGACCGCATCGCCCACATGGTCCTCGATGCCATGGTTGAAAACTTCAAACCCGTCACCGACGAGCTCCGCGCCGAGCTGGAGGAAATCGAAGAAACCGTCCTGTCCCGCGACGCCAAGCACCTCATCCCCGACCTGCTGCACGTGCGGACCGACATCGCCCATCTGCGCCAGATCATGCGCCCGCAGCGCGACCTCGTCTCCCGCCTCGCCCACGGCGAAAGCAAAATCATCCGCGCGTTGATGCTCCCCTATTTTCGCGATCTGCGCGACGACCTCATCCGCATCGACGAGATGACCGCCGGATTCGCCGACCAGCTCCTCATCTCCTTCGACCTGTATCTGAGCAAGTCCGACTACGAGGCCAACCAAGGCATCAAGACCCTCACCGCCCTCACCGTCCTCACGTTGCCCGCCACGCTCATCAGCACCTGGTATGGCATGAATTTCGAGCACATGCCCGAACTCAAGTCGCCGCTCGGCTACCCCATCGCCATCGCCGTCACCCTCGTCCTGACCGCGTTCACCTGGTTGTGGTGCAAACAACGCCGCTGGATCTAGCACGCCAATGTCTCCGGCCATTCGTCATTCCGCACCGCGGTCATGATCACCACTCTCGTCTATCGCGACCACAAGCTCGCCGGGCACAATCCGCCCGTGGAGTCGCTCGCGGCCCTGCGGCAGGAGGCCGGCGTTATGCTCTGGATCGATCTGGGCGAGCCCGCACCCGAGGAAGTCGCCACCATCCTGGAAAAACTTTTCGGCTTCCATCCGCTGACCATCGAGGACTGCGTCAACGACAGCCCCTTTCCCAAGCTGGAGAACTACGACGACTATCTCTATCTCGTCGCCCACGCCATCAACTACGCGCCGGATACCCGCTTCACCACGACGGAACTCGATCTGTTCCTCGGCCCCAATTATCTCGTCACCTACCACCGCCTGCCGTTGAAACCGGTGCAGGCCGTCATCGACCGCTGCCTGCGCACTCCCGCCACACTGGTGCGCGGTCCCGACCGCCTCGCCCACCACCTCCTCGACGGCATCGTGGAAGGCTGCAAACCCGCGCTCGCCGCCCTGCGCGCGGAAGTTGACCGCGTGGAAGACGGTGTCCTGCGCAACATCTCCGCCGACGAACTGTTCCCCCTCGTGGTCGCCCTGCGCAAGGATCTCTCCAAGCTGCGCCAGCTCGTGCGCCCGCAGCGCGAGGTCATCACCGGGCTCACCCACGGCAAGACCAAGCTGCTTCGCCCGCTCATCATTCCCTACCTGCGCGACGTGGGCGACGATCTCGCGCGTATCGAAACCCAAGCCGCCGCCTGGGCCGAGCAGCTCATCCTCTCGTTCCGCATCTATCTCAACAAGTCGGGCTACGAGGCGAACCAGGGCATCAAGGTCATCACCGGCATCACCGCGCTCACCCTCCCGCCGCTGCTGATCGGCAGTTGGTTCGGCATGAACTTCGACCGCATGCACGAACTGCAATCCGGCATGGGCTACCCGCTGGCGGTCGCCGTGACGCTCGTCAGCATGCTCGGCATGCTGGTCTTCATGCGGAAGAAGAGCTGGATCTGACCGGCAGGCTCGCCCCGTCACACCAGCGCCCCTCCACCTGCACGATCTTCGGATCCGCCGGCACACCGTAATCATCGTGCTGCAACTGCCCCGCGAGCAAGTTGACGGCCGCACCCCCCAGCCTTTCGTAGCCCGGTCTCACCCCGGCCACGCCCTCGTTTCCGTCCCACAACAGCAACTTCACCAACGCCACGTCTTCCGGCACGCGCAATCCCTCCGCTGGCAGTTCCGGCAACCCGCGCTCGATACTCAAAATCACCTCGGGCCGATGCGCGTCAAACCAGCGCCGCAACACCCCGCCATCCTTCCCGACAAAAAGCAAAGGCGGCACCCTCCGCGCCTTCGCCAGATCCTGTTGATACGCCAGAAATGCCGCCAGATGCAGGTTCTCCATCGCCGCCTCCGTCGTGCGACCCGCGACAAATCCAACCCGCGAATATCCGGCCGCCGCCACCTTGCGCAGCGCCAGCCGGGTGTTGCGATAGTGGTGCGTCACCACGCGGTGCAACACCGGTGACTCCACCGAATATCCCACCGTGACCGCCGCAAATTTCGCCCAGGGGAAATCGAGCACCGACCCATGCCGTCCCGTCGAGCCGACCAGCAGTCCGCGAATTCCGCGCGCGACCAGCATCTGCGCCAACCGTCTCGGCGGCCGCCCCGGCTCATGCAGCCAAAACTCCTCCGTCTCATAACCCAACTCCGCCGCACGCTGCTCCGCGCTGCGCCGGAAATCCGCCAGCGCCGCCGTGTGCCGCCAGTAGTCGCGATCCTCGTGCACGTTTAGAAACGCCAGCTTTCCCGCGTAGCGCCGCCCCTTGCCCGCGTGCAGATGCGCCATCAGTTTCGCCAGCACGGGATCGGGCCGGTAGCCCAGCACGGCGGCGGATTTCCGGATGCGCGCCCGCGTCTCAGGCGCGATGTTCGGATCGTCGCGCAACGCATACGACACCGCCGTGCGGGAGACGCCGGCATGGCGGGCGATGTCGGAAAGGGTGATCCGGGTCGGTTTCATCTGAACGATTCAGAAAAACCCCGATTGCGCCGGCTGTCACGCTCTGTTGAACATCCAACACCCAACGTCGAACATCCAACACCCAAGTAAAACCAAGCCACCCGCACCCACCTTAAACGCCCGCCCATCTCCCCATTGGAAGTTCGATGTTGGATGTTGAGCGTTGGACGTTCGGCGGTGCCGCACCACCGCCCCCATGTCCTCACCCTACTATTTCAAGCCCGCTCCCTTCGTCGCCCCCGACCACCCCGTCCTCACCGCCGACCTCTGCGTCTACAACGCCAGCGCCGCCGGCGTCGCCGCCGCCATCCAGGGCGTGCGCGAGGGCCTGAGTGTGCTTCTCCTCAATCCCGGCTGGCATGTCGGCGGTCTCACCTCCGGCGGACTCGGCTTCACCGACTTCGGCAACAAAGCCGCCATCGGAGGCATCGCCCTCGAGTTCTACAAGCGCCTCGGCGCGCACTACGGCGTCGAGGCCGAATGGCGTTTCGAACCGCACGTCGCCGAACAAGTGCTCACCGACTGGCTGCGCGAGATCGGCGTGACCGTCCACCACGGCCACTACATCGAAAGCGCCGTCGTGACCGCCGGTCGCATCACCGAGATCACCTTCACCCACGGCGCCCGCGCCCGCGCCACCTGCTTCATCGATGCCTCCTACGAGGGCGACCTCCTCTGCGCCGCCGGCGCCAGCTACACCGTCGGACGCGAGGGCAACGCGAAATACGGCGAGACCCTCAACGGCCAGCAGGTTCGCCCCAAGCACCAGTTCGATTTCCCCGTCGATCCCTACGTGCGCCCCGGCGATCCCGCGAGCGGACTCCTCCCCGGCATCGAACCCGGCATGCCCGAAATCGGCGCCGGCGACCACCGCGTGCAGGCCTACAACTTCCGCGTCTGCATGACTCAGCGCGACGACATCTGCGTGCCTTTCCCCAAGCCCGCCGTCTACGACCGCGCCCGCTACGAACTCCTCGCCCGCTACCTCGCCGCCGGCTGGAACCAGATGTTCTGGAAGTTCGACATGATCCGCGGACACAAGACCGACACCAACAACCACGGTGCCGTCTCCAGTGATTTCATCGGTGAAAACTACGCCTGGCCCGCCTCCTGCCACGAGTCGCGCGAAAAAATATTCCAAGATCACGTCAACTACCACCAAGGCCTGTGGTGGTTCTACCGCACCGATCCCGCCGTGCCCGCCGACGTGCAGGCCAAGGTCAACACCTGGGGCCTCGCCGGTGACGAGTTCGCCGACACCGGCCACTGGCCGCACCAGCTCTACGTGCGCGAGGCGCGCCGCCTCGTCGGTGGCTTCGTGATGACCGAGCCGCACTGTCTCTCAAAAACCTTGGTCGAAGACGTGATCGGCCTCGCCGCCTACACGATGGATTCGCACAACTGCCGCCGCTTCGTGCAAGACGGCCGCGTGCGCAACGAAGGCGACGTGCAGGTCCACCTGCCCAAGCCCTACGGCATCAGCTACCGCACACTCGTGCCCAAGCGCGGAGAAGTCACCAACCTGCTCGTGCCGGTGTGCCTCTCCGCCTCGCACATCGCCTACGGCAGCATCCGCATGGAACCCGTCTTCATGGTGCTCGCCCAGGCCGCCGCCACCGCCGCCGCGCTCGCGATCAAACAAAAACTCTCCGTGCAGGACGTCCCTTACGCCGACCTGCGCCGTCAACTCGAAGCCGGCAACCAGATCCTCGTGTGGAACGATGCCCTCCCCCACGGCAACGGCAACGACTCCAGCCCCATCAGCGGCTAAGCCGTTTCCGCCTCCTGCCAGCCGCCTTCCACAAGGATGGTCTGTGGACGGAGCCCTGCTCCCGTCTGCGGACTCTCCAGGAGGGAAAACAACAGAAACGCCGCCGTCCGCCCCACGCCTTCACCGTCGATCAATATTCCGGGATGCGCGGCCGGCTTCGTATAATTCGCGAGGCAGACAAACGCCGCGTTCTTCGCCAGCAAGGCAGGCACGTCCCGATCCGGTGACAACACCACATCGGGCCGGTGCGCCTTGATCCATGCCCGCACCGCCTTCGCCCGGTTTTCCCCCGACGGCACCAGCAGAGGCGGAGGTGAATCGATAAAATCGTGATGCACCCGCGCCAGATACGCGCCCAACCGCATCTCCAGCGTGCGATCATTGTTCCGCGGGTCCAACACCAGCCCGGGCCGACGCCACCCCGACGCCATCACGTGATTGAGCGCCGTCGTCATGTCGGCCGCATGATGGTCGGTCACCCGATGCACCGGCACTCCCGTCAACGAGTGATCCAGCGCCACCCCGAAAAATCGCGTCCAATCCAGCGGCAGCGTCCACCGGCTCGCATCATCCGCAGGCATCAGCAACAACCCGCGAATCCCACGCTGATCCAACACGCGCGCCAACTTCCCTCCCGACGCATCCTTCGCCGCGTTCCAACGAATCATGTCCAACGCATACCCGCGCTCCGCCGCCAGCGCGCGAATCCCCCGCACGCACAGCCCGAAATAATTGTCTCCCTCCGCCGGCTGCTTCGGCCCGCCATACACCAGCGCCACCGTCGCATCCGTGCGCATGCTGCGCCCGGTGCGCCGCGCCTGCATGAAGGCCGCCAACTGTGGATTCACCCGGTATCCCATCCGCGCCGCCACCGCCGCCACCCGCCGCTGCGTCTCCGCCGACACCGTCGGATGCCCGCGCAATGCATAGGAAACCGACGCCAGACTCACGCCCGCCTCCTTCGCCACCTCCCGCAACGTCGGCCCTGATATGAACGTGTTCATAATTCCCCAGATTGCCCCGCAAGGCTCCGCCTTCAACATCCAACTTCCAACACCGAACTCCCAACGCCCAAGTTTCAAAACGCCAACCCTTGCCCGTCGCCTAGCCGCACACGCCCGCCCGCATCCCCATTGAAAGTTCGATGTTGGATGTTGAGCGTTGGCTGTTCGGCGAAGGCGGTGTTGCCGCCTTCGCCGCCATGCTTACCCGCCACTCCGCCAATCCCATTCTCAAACACACCGACTGTCCCTTCCCGGCCACGTTGGTGTTCAACGCCGGCGTCGCCAAATTCGAAGGCCGCTACGTCATGCTCTTCCGCAACGACTACGGCCGCTGGGGCGACCCGAAGTTCGATGGCACCAACCTCGGCTTTGCCACCAGCACCGACGGCATCAAGTGGGACGTGAGTCCGAAGCCCGTGCTCGACGAGGAACAGGCCCGCGCCGGCATGCGCCACCTCTTCCCCGGACGTTTCGGCGACAATTTCATCCGCCGCGTTTATGATCCGCGCATCACCATCATCGAGGGCAAGGCCTGCCTCTGTTTCGCGGCCGACACCGCGCACGGCGTCTGTGGCGTCATGGCGACCACCGACGATTTCGAGACCTACAAGTTCACCGGACTCTCCGCGCCCGAGAACCGCAACATGGTGCTCTTCCCCGAGAAAATCGGCGGCGACTTCGTGCGCCTCGAACGCCCCTTCCCCATGTATCTGCGCGGCGGCACCGAGGATTTCCCGATGTGGCTCAGCCGCTCGCGTGATCTCTCGCGCTGGGGCGAGACGCGCCCCGTCCTCGGGCCGCACGATCTCCCCTACGCCAACAGCAAGATCGGGCCCGCCGCCCCGCCCATCCGCACCAAGGCCGGCTGGCTCGCCCCTCTGCATGCCGTCAACAAAGACCCCGACAAACGCCTCCTCGGCTGGGAGCCCAACGGCTGGTTCAAGACCTACTACGCCGGCCTCGCCCTCCTCGATCTGAATGACCCCTCCAAGGTGCTCGGCCTCATGCGCGAGCCGCTCCTCACGCCCGAGGCATCCTACGAAGTGGACGGCTTCCGCGGCAGCGTTATCTTCCCGTGCGGGTTCACCCTCGAAGACAACGGCGAAGCCCGCCTCTACTACGGCGCGGCCGACACCGTCATCGCGATGGCCAGCGCGCCGGTCGAAGACCTCATCGCCGCCTGCAAACCGCTGTGAGCGGCTGATGACAGCCCGACCGCCGGTCGGGCTGCCGGGGCTAATTGCGTTCACCGCTTGCATCGCGCCCTCCCCTGCGAAAGGTGGGGCGATTCATCCCGATGCTGCGCGCCCTTATTTTTGATTTCGACGGTCTGTTGGTGGACACCGAGACGGTGCTCATCGACGCCTGGGTGCAGATGCACGCCGAAGACGGCCTCCCCTGCAACCGCGACGATCTCCATCACATCGTCGGCCACACCGACGTCGTGCATGATTATTGGGCCGCCTATGCTCCGGAGATCGGTCGCGATGGACTCGAAACCCGCTACCGCGAGACCGCGCGAAAACTCACCCTCGCCGCCCCTCCGCTCCCGGGAACCATCGTCCTCCTCAATACAGCCCGCGCCGCCGGCCTGAAGATCGGCATCGCCTCCAACTCGAGCCACTTTCACGTCGAGGGACACCTCAACCATCGCGACATGCGCAGGTATTTCGATTTTGTCGCCTGCCGTGACGATGTCGCCGTCGGCAAGCCCGAGCCCGATGTCTATCTCGCCGCGTTGCGCGGCTTGGGCGTCGACGCACGCGAGACCATCGCCTTCGAGGATTCCGTTCCCGGCCATGTTGCCGCGCATCGCGCCGGCCTGCGCGTCGTAGTCATCCCCAACCCCTCTACCGCCCATTTCGAATTTCCACACGCCGCCCTCAAGCTCGCTTCAATGGCCGAGACTTCGCTCGCGGACCTGGTCAGTCGTTTCGCCCCAAGCTCGCCGAATCGGTGAACACGTAGCCGCGCGCGAGTCGCGTATAGGCGTCCACTTGCGCCCGCTGCCAGGCCTCATCGCGCCCCAATTCGCCTGCGAGCAAAACCGCCACGACCGGCGCGGCCTCGATGGAGGCGCGGGCATTGAGCAGCAGCGACCGCGTGCGCCGCGCCAGCACATCTTCGACGGAGCGCGCCATCTCGTGCCGCGCATGCCAGACGACCTCCGCCTTCGTGCAGCCAAGCACAGGATGAACACCTGCGGACAACTCCGGGCGTTCCCTCGCCAACGCATCGATGCCCGCCGCGTCCGCGCCATAAACCCCGAGACCGGCCACGTCGTCCGTCGGCTGCGGCGTCCAACCGTGGATGCGCAGCTCCTCCGTTCCGCCGCGACGGTGCGGCAAACGCGCCACCTCTTCCGCGTGATCCAGCGCGTCCTCGGCCATCTGGCGGTAGGTCGTCCACTTGCCGCCCGTGATCGTCACCAGTCCGCTCTCGCTCACGAAGATCGTGTGCTCACGGGAAAGCTTCGCCGTGTTGCCATCGCCCGACGCCTTCACCAAGGGCCGCTGGCCGGCGAACACACTCAGCACATCCGCGTCCGTCGGATCCTTGGCGAGATACTTGCAGGCATGCTCCATGACAAAGCTCCTCTCCTCCTCCAGTGCGCGCGGCTCGACCGAGGCTCCGGACATCGGCGTGTCAGTCGTGCCGACCACCACGTGATCATGCCACGGCACCGCAAAAAGCACGCGCCCGTCCGCCGTTTTCGGGATCATCATCGCGGCATCTCCCGGCATGAAAGCCTTGGGCAAAACAAGGTGTATGCCCTGGCTCACCGCCACGACCGGACGACTCGCCGGCACATCCATTTTCCTCAGTTCATCCACAAATACACCTGTCGCGTTGATGACCACCTTGGCGCGCACCTCGAACTCGCGGCCCGTCTCCACATCGCGAATCTGCACGCCGTCGATACGCCCGCCCTCCTTGATGAAACCGCCGCACGCGCAGTAGTTGATCACCACCGCGCCCCGGTCGGCGGCGGTCTGCGCAAGGTTGATCGCCAGTCGTGCGTCGTCGAACTGCCCGTCATGGTAAAGCACGCCGCTCGTCAGGCCCTTTGGCTCCACCGTCGGCAGCATCGCCAGCGTTTCCTCGCGGCCCAGCAGCCGCGAAGATCCGAGGCTCAGCTTGCCCGCCATCGCATCGTAAAGCTTCAACCCTACGTCGTAGAACGGACCGTCCCACCACGTATAGTTGGGAATGACGAAGGCCAGATTATGCACCAGGTGCGGCGCGTTGCGCAGCAGACGTCCGCGTTCGCGCAACGCCTCCCGCACGAGCGACACGTTGCCCTGCTTCAGGTAGCGCACTCCTCCATGAACGAGCTTCGTCGAACGACTCGACGTGCCCTTCGCAAAGTCGCCGCGCTCGATCAACGCGACACGCAGGCCTCGCGCCGCCGCCTCGACCGCCGCGCCGAGTCCCGTGGCTCCGCCTCCGACGATCACAACATCGAAGAGTTCGCCCGAGCGCAGACGATCCAGCATGGGCTCGCGTTGCATGGTCAGCCTCCGGCGAGTTGTCCGCGCAGCCAGCCCGGACGGTCGGTGGTGATGCTGACCACGCCGGCCGCCGCCAGTCCACGGGCACGCCGTGCGTCGTTCACCGTCCACACGTGCAACTCCAGGTTCTCCGCGCGCAACCGCTCCACCAACTCCGTGGTGATCGGCCACCCCGCGCTCACATCCAGTCCATTGAAACCGCTCGCATGGCATCTCGCGATCCACTCCGGCAAGCGCTCTGACGCACCATCCGGCGTGTCGAGAAGCAACAGCGCCGGACAACCCGGCAACGCGCGTTTCGCCTCGTGCAACGCCTGCGCGTCGAAGCTGATCAGCACAATGTCACTCATCGGGACCGGACCGCGCGCAACGGCTCTCTCAAGCGCCGGAACCAACCCGGGCGTTTCCTTCAACTCGACAAACAGCCGCTTCCCCGCCGGCACGGTCGCCAGCACCTCGGCCAGCGTGGGCACGCGCTCGTCGCGCCAGGCGGCACCTTTCCATACGCCCGCATCCAGCCGGCGGATCTCGGCGAGACTCGTATCATCCACACGCGCGTCTTTTCCCGTGGTGCGCAGCAGCGTCGAATCGTGGATCACGACCACCTCGCCGTCGCGCGTCAGATGCACGTCGATCTCCACCGCGTCTGCCTGCTGCGTCCAGCCGAGCTTGGCCGAGGCCACCGTGTTTTCAGGCGCGTCCCGCGAAGCGCCCCGATGGGCAACGATGGCGACGTCACGGTTCATGCTGCGCACCCTAGTCGAAAAGTCCGCCCTGGCGCAACGCATCGCGCTTTTCCCCGTCGAGCGTGCTCATCTCCAGAAGCCAGCCCGTCGGCTGCAACGCGAGCGACGGCTCGCCCGCCAGCCGCCGCAGCAACAGCGCGCCCGCCAGCGCATCGTAAAGCGCCGCGTGATACCGCCGCCGCTCCGCCGGACAATGCCGCTCCGCCAGCGCATCCAGTTCCCCCTGCAATGCGAAGGCCGCCACCAGATCCCCCAGTTTCGCCGACGTCAGCGACGGGTAGAGCTGAGGATACAGCCTCCCCGTGTCGATCCACGGACCCCAGTCCGTCAGCATGCCGCCCGGCCTCGCGAAATCCGGCGACGTGCGCGGATAAGGCCAGACCGCCTTGATCAAGGTGTTCTCCGCATTCGCGAAATGCGCCGCCAAGGGTCCCGTCTCCCGCCAGCGAGCGAACGTTTCGAAATCATCGGCAAACGGCGCGTGATCCGCCACCGCCGCCTCATCCAGTCCGTGCAACCCAGCGTCCTCGGCCCGCACCCGTCCGGTCGCGCGGCAGAGCCGTGTGTGCGCCCCCAAAATCTCCGCCCCGCGCATCGTCACCACCCCATACTCCAGAATACCGGACGCGATGCTGCCCTCGAAGTCGACGAAGTGAATGAGGTGATCGGTCCAGGGCATTTCCCACCACGAAACACACGAAACACACGAAATCCAAACCTTAGTCGGTCAACGGCCTTTTTTCGTGTGTTTCGTGTGTTTCGTGGTTTCAACCTTCTCCGTGGCCCTCACTCCCTACCGCACGTTCCTGACCGAGCTCGCCCAAAAAAGCGGCGACTACCTGCTGGCTCATTTCAACAATCCGGCCCTCAAGGTTGAAACCAAGTCCGACGACTCCCCCGTCACCGCCGCCGATCGCGGTGCGGAGCAGCTCATGCGTGACCTCATCGCGGCCCGCTTTCCAAGCCACGGCGTGATCGGTGAAGAATTTCCCGACACCAACGCCGATGCCGAGTGGGTGTGGGTGCTTGATCCCATCGACGGCACCAAATCCTTTATCACGGGCGTTCCGCTCTGGGGCACGCTCATCGCCCTGCTCCACCACGGCCAGCCCGTGCTCGGCGCGATCCACCAACCGGTGTTGCGCGAACTCATGATCGGCGACGGCACCACGACCACGCTCAACGGCCGGCCCGTGCGCGTGCGCCCCTGCGAGACCATCACGACCGCCACTTTTCTGACGAGCGATCCGTTGAATCCCGCCAAATACCAAAATGGCGCGGCCTACGCCGCGCTCTCATCTCGCGCCCGCCTCGTGCGCACCTGGGGCGATTGCTACGGCTACCTGCTGCTCGCCAGCGGACGGGCCGACCTGATGTGCGACCCCATCATGAACCCGTGGGACATCGCCGCGCTCGTCCCCGTCGTGCGCGGTGCCGGCGGCGTCATCACCGACTGGCAGGGCGGCGATCCGATGCTCGGCCTGTCCATCGTTGCCACGGGACCGGCTCTGCACGCCCAAGCCATCGTGGAGTTGAACGGCAAGTAACCGCCTCAGGGCGTCGTTACCTGCACTGTCGCAGACACCGAAACATCCGTATCCTCCGGATGGTCGGGATGCACCGTCTTGACGAATGAGGACGCGGCTTTCTGCACGTCTCCCATCACCCCGGTCATCCACGGCCCGATCGTTTTCTGCATCTGGGCGTTCATTTGCGCCTGCTTCGCCTTGACCAACTGCCCGGCCGGCGTGGCGTAAAACGCCTTCAATGTCTCAGGCTCGGCACCCGCATTGTTCCTGCCGCCCGGCCCCATCTTTTCGAGCGCGGCCTGCCCGGCTTCCGAGCCATAAAATTCCGTCTGCGCTTTTAACTCTTCCTGCGTGTAAACCTCGCTCATCGCCACCGCCATCTTCGTCTCCAGGTGCGCCGGATCGAAAATCGCCGCGACCTTTTTCTGAAACTCCGCCAATTGCTCGGGCGTAGGATTCGCGAGTCCGTTGCGGGCGAGCAGCTGCTTGAGCATGCCCTCGATGATTTTCCCTAACCCCTTCTTGAAGAGCTCACCGAATTTCATCGCCTTCAACAACGCCTCCGCATCGGCCGTGCTGCCTTTGTGATAGGTGCCGACCACGCTTTCGCTCAAATGCAGGACCTCTTCGCGCCCCTCCTTCACCAGCACCAGCGTGTCGTCAGCCGCACGATACTCTTTGAGTTTCCAGCCGCCAACCGTCTGTCCGACCGTCGCCCAGGCAGTCTGCTCGCTGCCGGGAAGGAATAATCCGAAACGCTTCCCCACGCCTTCGGCCAGCACGCCGCGCAACTCGGGAGCTTTTTCGGCGGACACGACATCCTCCGCACGCACCAGCGCCAAAAAGATTGCCGGTGCCAGAAGAATAAAAATCAACCGGATGGTTTTCATCTGCAAAGTGATCAACGGTCAAAAATTCAAGGCGTCGCCGCAGGAGCCGGAGTCGCCGGAGCGACTGCGGCTTTTTTCGCCGCCTGCTCCTTGCCGAATTCCGCCGAGAGCTGCTGAATCTTCGGCATCGCAGCCATCATGCGCGGCATGATGATCTCCATCGTTTTTTTCTGAATCTCAGGCTGCTTGTCGATCATGGCCACGCCCGTCGGTGAATCGTAGAAGTTTGCCAGTCCTTGGAGCTCGGCCTTGGTAAAAACCTCGCTGTAAACGCGCGCAAAATCGGCCTTCATCTCGTCCGGCTTCATCGAGGAATACATCGCATCCATCATTTTGGCTTGGAAAGCGTCGTAATCGGCCTGATTCGCCCCCTTGGCGTTTCCCGTCATCTTCTTCGTCATCGCAGCCATGCCCAGCTTTTGCTGTTCGAGCATTTTCCCGATCATCGCCTCGAACTTCATCTTGGTGAGAACCTGCTCGGCATCGGCGAGCGTGGCCTTTTCGACCGCCACGCCGACGGTGCTCGCCGACAGTTTCAGCAGGACTTCTTTCCCGTCCTTGGTGAGCACAAGCGCATCCTCGGCGGGACGGTAGGCGGACAGTTTCCAGCCCGCAAAACTGTCTCCCACCGCAACCCACGCGGGCTGGTCGCCACCCGGCGTGGCCAGCGCAAACCGGCGGTCGGAGCCGGTCGCCAGCATGCCGCGCAACTCGGGAACCGCCGGCTCGGCCGCGCGCAACGTCGCGGCGCAAAACAGGCCCATCAGCACAAAAAATCGGAGCGTATGATTCATGGGGGTAAGCAAAAACGGACCATTGGGAGAACCGGCAAACGCGCCGGTCGGCAACCCTCGGAAGCACAGCTCGTTGCCTGCCCCGGCACAAGCCCTCACGAAATGAGCGAGTACATTATATTCAGTCTAGAGCCTTGCATTAAGCCCCCGTTTTCGGGTTGGCTGCGCCTCTTCGTATGAATGCCTCATCATTCCGCCGCCTCGCAAAACTTGTTGTTTTCACCAGTCTTTTCCTGGGGTTTGGCGCCCCCGGCTTGCATGCGGAGATGCATACCTTCACCGACACGCAGGGACGCAGCCTCAAAGCCGAGCTGATCTCGGTCGACGACGACAAGGTCACCATCAAACGCGAGGATGGCCAAACTTTCGCCCTATCCCTCGCAACCCTGAGCGACGACGATCGGCAATTCGTCAAGGACTGGGCCAAGCAGCAGGCCGCGCTGATTCCGGCAGGAAGCTTCGAAATCCAAATCAGCCGCGGGAAATTCGACACCAAGAAGAAGGATGAAGGTGGTGTCATCGTCTCCGAGGAGCAATGGGGCTACACCGTCTCCCTCGTCAAACACACCGCCAAATCGTTCCCCGGGGCGCGGGTGGACTACGTGCTTTTCGTGAAACCCGACAACGAACCGGGCAAGGACTCGTCGGTCGCCCCGCTCAAGCAGAAGCCCGGTTCCAAAAAAATCGACGTCATCGGCGTGCGTGACAGCGTGAACTTCCGCACGGACGCGATCACCATCTACAAACAACAGCTCAAGGCCGGCTTCATCTGGGCAAAAACCGGCAACAACAGCGCCATCAAAGACACCCTCTACGGCGTCTGGCTCCGCGCCTATGTCGGCGATCAGTTGGTGGACGAAGTCTGCAGCCCCGAAGGCCTCTCGAAGACCGAAAAGTGGTCGGGCAAGTAGTCCGGCAGGTCAGGCCATCCATCGCCGGAAAACCCGCCCGCCTTTCCCGCCCGTCAGGCGTCAGCGCCGTTTCGACGCCTTGGGCTTATACTCGGCCGTGATGACCGACGAGAAACCGCCGCGCGCCTTCCAGTCGGCGATGATCGTCAGCGAGCGCGGCTTGAGGGCCTTGCCGAGGTCGTCGCAGATCTTGTTGGTCGCGGCCTCGAAAAAGATGCCCTCGTTGCGGTAGGCGTGGAAGTAGAGCTTGAGGGACTTCAGCTCGACGCAGGTCTTGTCCGCCACGTAGCGCACGGTGATGGTCGCGAAATCAGGATGCCCCGTCATCGGACACACCGAGGTGAACTCATGATGCGTGTGCGCGATGATGAAATCACGGTGCGGCGCGGGATTGGGAAAGGTTTCGATGATCTTAGGGTCGGCCATGGTGGTGAAAAGTAGTGGGTAGCGAGTGGCGGGTAGAAATACTTCAGAGTTCAGAGGATTGTATGCTCACCACTCACTACTGCTTAGGTCGCCGTCTCCGTATAGCGCGACTCGCGGATGACCGTGATCTTGATCGTGCTCGGGTATTGCAGCTCGGACTCGATGCGCTGGCGCAGATCCTTGGCCAGCTCGTGCGCCTGCTCGTCGGTCACCTTCTGCGGGTTGACCACCACGCGCACCTCGCGTCCGGCCTGGATCGCGTAGGCCTGCTGCACGCCCTCGATGGACATCGCGAGCTTCTCCAGGCGGTCAAGACGCTGGATGTAACCCGTCATCGACTCGGAGCGCGCGCCCGGGCGGACGGCGGAAACCGTGTCGGCGAGGATGACCAGACCGGCGTAAACCGTCTCGGGCTTCACCTCTTCGTGGTGGGCGGCCACGGCGTTTACCACGATGGGCGTCTCCCCGTAGCGTTTCACGAAACTCGCGCCAATGGTCGCATGGCTGCCCTCGTAGTCACCCTCGACGGCCTTGCCTATGTCGTGCAGCAGGCCGGCGCGCTTGGCGAGGTTGGGATCGAGCCCCGTCTCGCTCGCGATCATCGAGCAGAGGAAGCCGACCTCGATGGAGTGATCGAGCGCGTTCTGCGTGTAAGAGAAACGATACTTCAGGCGGCCGAGCAACTTGATGATCTCCGGATGGAGACCGTTGATGCCCAGCTTCTGGACCGCATCCTCGCCGGATTGCTGGACGTTGAGTTCAACGTCCTCCTTGGCGCGGGCGTAAAATTCCTCGATGGATGCCGGATGAATGCGGCCGTCCTTCACGAGCCCCTCAAGGGTGATGCGGGCGATCTCGCGACGCACGGGATCAAACGATGAAATGAGCACCATCTGCGGCGACTCGTCGATCAACAGGGTCACGCCCGTGGTCGCCTCGAAGGATTTGATGTTGCGGCCCTCGCGTCCGATGATGCGGCCTTTCATCTCCTCGCCGGGCAGCTGGACGATGGTCGCGGTGATGTCGTTGTTAGGCTTCGAAGCGAGCCGCTGCATCGCGGTGATCAGGATGCGCTTGGCCTCGTTGCTCAGGTCCTGCTCGGAACGGTCAAGAATCTGGTGCTTCAAGGCGCGCAGCTCGTCCTGGCACTCCATCTGGACCTCCTCGCGAAGGGCGCGCTTGATTTCATCCGCATCCATCTGGGAAACGCCCTCCAGCCGCTTGCGAAGGGATTTTGAAAGGGTGCGGATGGCGTCGCGGGCCTGCTTGATGGCGGCGCTCTCGCGGGCGAGACGCTCGCTCTTCTGCTCAAGCTGGTAGTCGAGGAGCGCAAGCGATTCCTCGTGGGAGCGGATTTCGCGCAGCTTGACCTCGCTCTCGATTTCGCGGCGGTCGAACTCGCGCGCGATTTCCGCGCGGCGGACGGCGATCTCTTCGTCGGCCTTCTGTTTGATTTCCTGCGCCGCGACCGCGGCCTCGCGCTTGGCCACCTCGAGCCGCTCGGCTGCGCGTTCATCGGCGTCCTTGCGTGTGTGCTGCGTCAGGAGCCACACCAGCATGAAGCCGAGGCTTACCCCAAAGGTGATGGCAGCCGCCAGCGGCCACCACAACGGGTTGCTGACAGCCAACATCATCGCGAAAATCTCTGGACCAGCTGAATTCAAGAGAAACGGAACATGCTGCCCGCCGCATAAAACTCAACCCCGCAATCACCGCCGGATGCTGCGCGCCGGATCAGCTCAAAACCACAGGTAAGACTAGGCCGTGTTCACTAATTTAGTCTGTACGAAGGAGGCGAGATATGATCCATGATGGGGATGGAGCCAAAAAGCGTGCGCAAAAAGATCAGCGACAAAGCGTGGGAGCAACTGGAGCCGGCGTTGAAGGCGGCGAAGCATTCGCAGGCGGGTAAGCCGGCGGAGCAGGACGAGAGGCTGTTTATGGAGGCGCTGCTGTGGTTGGCGCGAACCGGCAGTCCGTGGCGGGATTTGCCGAGGGAGCTGGGGAGGTGGCACAATGTCTACATGCGCTTTCGACGCTGGGAGGACAGCGGAGTGTGGGAGCGGCTTTGGATCGCTCTGCAAACTGAGGCAATGGCGGAAGCCCGAGAGGTGTTCATAGACTCGACGACGGTGCGTGCGCATCAACATGCGGCCGGTGCGCCCAAAAAAACCGAGGCGATGCTGCTTTGGGCCGCTCGCGCGGCGGGCTGACCACGAAGATCCACGCCGCCACCTTGGACGAGAACCGCAGCGTGGTCGTGCAACTGACTCCGGGCCAAGCCAGCGACTGCGCGCAGTTCGATTCGGTTCATGACGCCTTGCCGAAGGACAACGTGCTGGAGGCGGCCGCCCTCGACAAAGGATATGATGCCAATCGTATCCGGGAACGTCTGAGCCTCGATGGCGTCGAACCCGTCATCCCCGGTCGTTCCAACAGAACCGAGGCCATCGCTTACGACCACTCGCGTTACGCCCGGCGCAACCTCGTAGAGCGCTTCTTCAACAAGCTAAAACAGTTCCGCCGCATCGCCACTCGCTACGAAAAACACGCGTTCACCTTCCTGGCCATGATTCACATCGTCTCCGCTTTCATTTCAATAAGGAATTAGTGAACACGGCCTA
>FSTE01000134.1_pt1 | contig 17838 bp, 17 predicted proteins | sample 1637071 | NCBI WGS metagenome assembly FSTE01 (sample SAMEA3914818, study PRJEB12502) | metagenome | biome: forest; material: soil | place: Canada | collected 2010-06-26 | depth 0.1 m
CATATCTCGGCCACGGCATTGTAGAGCGGAGAGGGCGGAAAGAAGGCGTTTTCGACGACGTGGCGGATGTAGTCGGTCCGGAAAATCGGAGAGTGTGGGGCCGGCTGCACCTCGATGAAAAATTCCGCCGCAGTCGCCACGTCTTTAAGAGGGGCGTCGCTGATGATTTTGAGGGAATCATAATCGTCCTGCAGCACGGTTTGAGCGCAGTCGGAGTAGCTGATTTCCGCGCCGGTGAGGAGCATGGCGGCGAGCTGAAGGCGGAATTTGTCAGGGCCCACCGTGTCGTCGGAATCGAGAAAGAGCACGTGGGTGCCAGTGGCGTGCTTGAGTCCGGCGAGACGGGCGAAGAGCAGGCCTTGGTTTTCCTGGCGGATTATTTTTTCCGGCTGGTAGCCGAGACGGGCGATGGATTCGGCGGCGGGCGTGGCGGAGCCGTCATCCACGATGATGACCTCGATGGAAAGTCCGGCGGAGGCGCGACGCACGCTTTCCAGTGTGTAGCGGATGAGTTCACCCCGGTTGTAGACGGGTATGATGACGGAAATATCGGGAGGCATGGGGGTGAAAACAGGCAAGGAGTGGAAACCTAGGCGCCAGAGCACACTTTCTCCAGGCAGGCACGCAGTCGGGCGGCGGGGAGATGGAAATTACCGCTGTAGGAGGGCGTGATTCCGTCGAGCGGGTCGCCTGCAAGGAGATGCAGTTCACGGTCGCCGAAGAACGCCATCGTGGTCTCATAAGGCTGGGGAGGCACGACGGGGGGATTGATGATGAGCACGCGCGATCCCGATGGCGAAAAGGCAAGGCTGCCCATGTTTGAACCATCGATGCCGGCGATGACCTCGGCGTTTGCGCACGCGGCGAGGACGGATTCACCGTCGCTGGGGTCAACGATCTGAAAACCAAACTCCCGCAAAATGCTTTCGCATTCATCGAGATTCACGGGGTTTCGCTGATAACCTCGCCGGCTCAGGTAAATGCGCGTGCGAGGCCGGTCTTCACGACGCCAGCGCCGGCCGAGGTCGCGCAGAAAGCGAGCGTTTTCCGGAGGCACGGTGCCGATGGCAGCGGGGTAGGAGGTGCCGACCAGCCTTTCGAATTCCCATTCGTTTGCCGCGCTGCAGTTGAGCACGCGTTCCGGAGCGATGCCCAAAAGTGTGCAGATGGCCTCGGTGTTGGGAGTAGACAGGCGGGGAAAGAGAATCCAGTCGGCTTTCGTCGCCGGAAAGCCCGCCTGGGTGAGCAGCCGCAGGCGGGTAAGGCCATCGTGGATCATATGCCCGTAGCTGCCGGCGGCGAAATCGGTCGCGAGAGAGAGGCACGTGCCCGAAAGGCGCCTCAACGGGCGTGCCTTCTTGCGCAGATAAATGGGGTGGGTGCCATGCGGCGACGGATAGACGCCATGCCAGAATGAGGCGTCGTAAAGGAAGGTGTCATTTTTTGTGACGATGAAGCCTTCCGGTCCGATGGCGCGGGCCGATTCCAAGGTGAACACGCATGTGGCGGGCGCTTCGGGGCGGAATGTCTCCAGGCCGGTTATTGTGATGTTTCCATGGAGGATCGCGCGGGGTGTTTTCAACGTCCGGGCGGGGTCCACTTCGATGATTCGTCCTCCTGCGGCCGGAACCACGTCGCGAATCAACCCCCAGCGGCGTGGAGGACCGAAGTTGCTGGAATTGCCGGGCAGCCAGCGCACGGCGGGACGAGGCCAAGGCGTAACCCGCAGGAAAGTTTCAATCCGTTTGAGCATGTCAGGAGGAGTGATGAGTTGAAATAATTTCGCGGTAGAGTGCCGCGCTGGTGCGTGCGAAGACCTCGCGTGAAAAGCGCTCCACCGCGCAGCGGCGGGCCTGTCCGCCGAGTCGTGTGCGAAGGGAGGGGTCGAGGCAGAGGCGGAGCAGGGCGTCACGGAGGCCCGCGATATCGTCGGGTGCGATGAGGAGGCCGTTCTCGCGGTCGGTGACGACCTCGGGGATACCGCCTGCGCGGCAACCGATCACGGGTTTTCCCCAGGCCATCGCTTCGACGTAGATGAGTCCGAAGGATTCGTAACGGGAGGGAGCGACGAAGAGGTCGCAGTCGCGATAGGCGGCGAGGAGCGTGTCGGCGCCGACCTTGCCATGAAATCGCACCTGCCCGCGGGGAATGCCGGGGTTTTCGCGCCAGAAGCGTTCTTGCCAGTAATCGTTGGCGTCATGGCCGATCAGGTCGAAGGTGGTCGCGGGGGCGGCGGCCAGGACGGAGGGAATCGCGGCGAGCAGGACGTCGACGCCCTTGCGGTGTTCGAAGCGGCCGACGTAGAGCACGCGCGGGGGACGATCCCCGGCCGGAGCGGGTAGTTCGGCATCCGCAGGCACGGTGATGCCGAGGGGAATCAGGTGGACAGATGACGGAGGCAGATTCCATTGCCGGATCAATTCCTCGCGGTGCAACGCGGTGTGGGTGAGCAGGGCGTCGCTGCGCTTCACCAGTTCGAGTTCCCAGTGTTGTTCCCGGCGGTCGAGCCAGCGGGAGGCGCCGGCGTTGTGCGCGACCAACTGGACGGCGGTGGTGGAGACGCGGGTGATCACGGGCGGGCGGCGGCGGGAGCGCAGCAGCATCATGGGCAGCAGACCGCTGCTGCTTGTTTCGATGCAGTCGAAGGGCTCGACGGCATGGGCCGTTCGGACGGCGGTGGCGGCCTGCCGGGCGCGCCAGAGCCAGCTCGCGACGGTGTGCGCCTGCCAGCGCCAGCGGGTCAGGTGGTGGAGCCAGCGTGGGATTGCATAATCGAAGGTGACAAAGCGCACCCCAGGAAACGGCTCGGGGGCAGGAGCGTCGACTGCGGGCCTCCCGGTGATGACGCGGACAGAATGTCCTTCGGCGGCGAGGCCGACGGCGAGATCGGCCATGTAGGTGCCGATGCCGCCGTCGAGGGCGTTGAAGCCCCTGCAGGCGGGGGCGAGCAGACCGATGTTAAGCGGGCGGAACGATGGCAGGGGCATGAATGGATCAGGATGAGGCAAGAGAGAGCCGGGTGATCGCAAGGAGGGCGCGCGATTCACCGCGGCGGCGCGCGTCATCTATCCGCCGCTGCACGGGGCTGAGGGAGCGGTGCAACCGCCAGCGGCGGATTGCCGCGAGCAAGCCGCCGGGTATGGGCGCGGCGTTGTCATGCACGTGGTGAAGCAGAAGGCTGGAGCAGGAATGTCCCTCGACGAGGCGAAGCAGATACTCTTCGCGAATGCGACCGGCGGGTATCAGGTGCGTCAGGCGCAGGCGCACGAACACCCCGGTTCCGTAGCCGGAGTTCACGGCGGTTAGCCCAAGGTCTATATCTTCGCAGCCGCCGAGTTCGATTCCCTTGCGGCCGAGGGAGCGTCTAACAGGGTCGTTGCGCACGGCGCCGGCGTAGCTTTGGGCAATTGGCAGGCGCACGCAGAGGCCGGCGCCTATGGGTGTCGACAGATGGTCGAACGGGTGGTTGCTCCAGGCGTCGCGTTCGGCGTGGCCCACGGCAAGGTAGCGCAGATAGGGGGCGAGTTCAGATGACGGAAGGGTTTCCCACTCGGGAGTGATATGGCCGCAACCCCAGAGGCCGAGCATGGGCCAGTCGCGGGCGAGAGCCGATACCTGTTCAAGATAATCCGGCGCTAGGAGGTTGTCGTCGTCCACCCATACGATGAGGTTCGAGCGGGTCTCGTCTATGCCGCGAATGCGGGCGAAGGTGAGGCCGAGCTCGGGCTCGACCACGATGCGCGCCGAGGGATGCCAGCCGAGGTCGCACCAGGCGGAGACGGGTTTGGCAGAGGCGTTGTCAACGAGCAGCAGGTCAAAGGCCGCCGGGCCGATGGTCTGTTCGGCGAGGGAGCGCAGGGTCCGTTCCAAGTAATCGCGTCGTGGCGAGTGCGTGCAGATGATGACGGTTATTCCAGAGACGGCGGGCATCGGGTGTTAAGGAAGATGTCGAAGTTCAGCCTGATTTTTCCGTGGACGGCCTTCGCACGGCCAGAAAGTTGGAAAGGGTGTGGGCGGTGTTTTCATTTCGCTCCAGTCGGCTCAGCTCAAAACCTGCCACATCAAGCAGACGATAGAGTCCCTCGGGCTTTCGGGAGGTCAGAAAATCATTGGGCGCCTCGACCACGATATGTGTGAGGCCGGGGTCGGACAGGTGGCGCCCCAGGCCGCGCAGCACGGGTTCCTCCGAGCCCTCGGCGTCGAGGATGATGGCGTCGGGGGGAGGGACCAGTTGGGTTTCGATGACGGAGGCGGCGGTCATCGTTGCCACCATGAATCGGTTTGCGTAGTCGGAGACAGGCGATGGATACAAAGTGGAGCAACCGGGGTTGCCGGAATTGTTGGCGAAAAATGGAAATGCTCCTGTGCCATCACTCAGGGCGTAAGCGTGCAGATCCACGCTCACGGCGTTTAACTCGCAATTCTCAAGCAGGCGGGCGGCCATCGTCGGCGATGGTTCGAAGGCCACGACCCGGATATCGGGGTGCAACCACTTCGCGGTCACGGTGTGCAGGCCGAAATTGGCTCCGATGACCCAGAGAACTTTGCCAGGCCCCAAGTGAGGTCTGACCGCCTCCAGCACCTCGGATTCGTAAAATCCCTCCATGATGACGTGGTGGTCCACGCTGTCCCAAGGTGTCAAAAAAAACTGACTGCCGTAGCGTGATGTGACCCGCAGGGCGCGGCGCGCCGTAATCGGTTTTAGAAGGTCGTAGAGCCGTACGAAGCCCCGCCAATTGTGCAGGCGGAAATGAGTGATGAGCCGGTCTCTCCAACTCGGATCATGCAGGATAGGGGGGACGATGGGATCACGCATGGGGATTCCGAAGGTTTACGAGGCGGTGAAGTTCGGTTTCAAAACGGGCTTCCGCTTGCAACGCACGGGGGGGGGGCGGCGGAAGAGGGAGCGCGCTTTGGGTGAGACGGATGAAATCATCCGGAGTTTCGTAAACATGCACGCCGGGCGTGCCGTGCTGGTCGCGCGCTGCGTTGGGGTTGGCGATGATGGGCAGGCCGGAGAGCAAAGCCTCTGGAATACGCGTGACCGCGCCGGCTCCGCCGTAGGTGTGGATGAGCAGGGCGGAGCAGGTTTCCTGCAATTCAACCAGGCGCGCGCGGCTGACCCCACCCAGAATCTGGATGCCGGGGGCCAGTTCATCGGCGAGCACGACGTCGGATTTCGGACCTGCCACGACGATGCCGTTTGCAGGTATTTGGCTCTTTTTCAGCCAGCGAAGCTGCTCTTTCATGCCGCGGGCGGTGGCCGGGTTGAAGGCGCTGCCCACGAGGAGCAGCGGCCCTTGCACGCAGCCGCGCGCATCGGCGAGCGACTCGCGTTTGGCGCGGATGCGCAGGCATTCCTCGGCGAAGGTGGCGTCGGGAAAATAAGGCAGGTAATAGGGCGAGAGTCCGCGGGCCTCGAGCAGCCAGCGCTCTTCCTTGGCGATGGTGAAAACAGAGTCGGCGAGCGCGAGGCGCTTCACTTCTCCGGAGAGATCGGCGAACGGATCGTAGGCCGCGTCGGCGAAAACCTGGTCGCTCACCAGCGCCTCAAGATTGTGGGGGAGGGCGATGATTTTGTAGCCGGCCTCGCGGGCGAGCGTCGGCAGCAGCGTGTCGTAGGTGGTTTCCCAAAGCAGCACGCGTGCACCCTGATGGCTGGCGAGCGCGTCGCGATAAAAGGCCGCGCGATAACCCAGCAGGCCGGTGCCCGCATGATCAACCGAGGCGTGCGAGCCGAAGCGCGCCCGCATGGCGAGGCCGCCGATCCATGTGCGTCCGCGCGACACGGCGGCGGGGGGGCGCATGTCGGCGACCGTGCAGCCGGCCTGCCGGCACAGAGCGAGAATCTGGGCGCTGCGCTTTTCGGGGCCGGTGCCGTGCGAATCGCTGGGAAACCGGGTCCAGCGCAGAAGCAGGGGGGAGGAAGCGGGCGTATTCATGAATGTAGACTCAGGGATTGCCATCAGCCAAACCGGCGGCCCCAGCGGCGCACCGGCTCTTCAATGAAATGATAACTTGCGACCGCGAGGATGAACGAAAGCGCGATATAGTAAACCACATGGAGGGGTTCGCCGGAAAGGTAGTTCCTTCCGGTGGTATGGCGCAAAACGGAGGGTCCGAACCAGTGCATGAAGTTATGGTAGACGTAGATGCCGTAGCTAATTCCGCCGATGTAGACAAGGGGAGGGAGGCTCAAGCAGCGGGCGGTGAAGCCGTCGGGCTTGCGCAGCATGTAGACAATCAGCACCCCAAATCCCAAGGCTTGGATCAGAGGATCGAACACCGCCCAACAGGAGGGGAAAACAGCGCCTGTGGATTTGAGGAAGACGCCGTAAAGCAGCCAGCCGGCGGCCGGCACGAGCAACAAGCGCAGACGGAACAAGGTGGCGAAGCGATCCAGCCAGCCCGACTGGTGTCCCCACGCGATCACGCCTCCGATCGCGAAGAAATCGAGGCAGCAGGGCAGGGGTGTATAGATGGCCGAAATATCGCTCCACCGAAAGGCGAGGATGATTTCGCGAGACAGGGGGCCGGCGAGCATCACGACGAGCAGTAGAAGAGTCAGTCGCCGTTTCGGGGCGAACAGGATCACGAAGGGCCAGAAAAGATAGAACTGTTGCTCGACGGCGAGCGTCCAGAAATGAGAGAGCATCCCCGGCCAGCCTTGGACATGGAACACATACTGGTTGGTGACCATGAATACATGCCACCAGATGGTTTCGCGCGTCGGCGCGACGTCGAAGAAATAGGCTACGGCGAGGCAGAGGAAATACGCCGGCCACAGGCGGAAGATGCGCCGGATGAAAAAACCGCCAACGGCGGATCGTCCGGCAAGCCGGCCCGTCTCGATTTTCCACCGGGTTTCCAGCAGCAGCCGCGTTATCAGGAAGCCGCTCAGAACAAAAAACAGGCGCACGCCCCACTGTCCCAGTTCTGAAACCCCTGCGATGGTGGGCGAGAAGTGGTAGATCAACACGGCGATGACCGCGATGCAGCGCAGACCATCAAGAGCCGGCGCGTAAAAGCCCGTCGCGCGACCGCCTTCCAGCGACGATGAGGCCGTGGCTTCGGGTGGGAAATCGATGGGTTTTTCGATGGTGGACGCAGGCGTGTTCATGCGGGCACGGGATCGCCGGAGGTCAGGTGTTTTTCGAGCGCGAAGAGCGCGTTGCAGAACTCGGCGCTCTGGCTGTAATGGGAGCCGTATTGCTCGTAGACGCCGATGAGCCAAAAGCCGTGCGGGCGCAGGCGGTCGATCAGCTCGGGCAGCGGGGTGAAGCGAGGGTTGCCCGGCATGAGGCCGGCTTCGATGACGAGGTAGTCGATCGCCCCGGCTGCGAGCAGGGGCGCGGCGCCTTGCAAGACGGCCATTTCAAAACCTTCGACATCGATCTTGAGCAGGTCGATGCGGGTGATGCCATTCCTCGCGCAAAAAGCGGCCAGGGTATCGAGTTCCAACCGCACTTTCGGGCCGTTTGCGCCGGTGGTGCCGCTCAGTTCCGGAACGAGGGAATTCTGGTCGGAGCTTTCGTGGAGCTGTATCCAAGTTTCTCCGGCACGGTCGGCGAGCGCGAGGGCGTGGCAGTGCACGTTGGCGTCGCCGCGCGTTTTGGTTTGCAGCGCGGTGAAAGTGGCGGGAACGGGTTCGAACGAGTGGATCGTGGCCGCCGGAAAAAGCGGACGGAGACGGGCGACGGTCTGCCCGACGTTGGCGCCAACGTCGAAGATGACGCGGGGCCGCCACTGCGGCCAGTGCGAGCGAAGTGATTCAAAAGCATCCGCCCCTTTGGGCAGGTGGGGCCGCCGGTATATCTCGTAGCCGGTGGCGGAGAGCACGCGCCTGAAGGCGTTTTTGAGGTGGCGGGAAAGGAGCATTTGCAGGGAGGGGCAACCTGCCGGAAAGCGCGGGATGCCGGACGACGATCCGGAGTGGGTCAGATGCCGGCGGCGGACACGGCGGCGGCGTGCCATTTCAGCTTCGGTCGCAGGCAACCGCTGATGGCGCCGCCGTATTGCTCGCGGCCCGCGCCGGTTTCGTGCACCGCAAAGACGATGGCGTCGCGCACCACGACTTCGTGGAGGGTGACGTTGGCCAGAAGGAGAATGCTGATGGAGTAGAGGCCGTCGTTGAAAAAATCCGCGGGGAACTCCACGCGGTGCTGGTAGCTGCCGGGTTCCAGTTCGAGGCTGGGCGGGCTGGAGGAGAAAACCAGCACGCCGTGCTTGTCGCTGACCTGGATGTTGGAGGTGACCATCTGGCGGTGGTCGAGCACTTCGAACTCATATTCGAGCTCCACGGGGCGGTCGATTTCGACTTGGGTGCGGACCTCGCCATCCGAACGCAGGCGGGCGCTGCACAGGCGCATGCGCTTGGTGCTCGCGGCGGGGTTGTCGCGAGCCCAGGTGACCTCCGCCACGGATTCCTCGTGGTCGGCGATGTAGCGCTCGACGATGTGCTCGGGTTCGCCGTCGGCCACCTTGGTGCCGCCGGAGAGCATGATGGCTCGGGAGCAGAGGTTGGCCACGACGCCCATGTTGTGGCTCACGAAAAGAACGGTGCGGCCGTTGCTGCTCACGCTGCGCATCTTGCCGAGGCACTTCTTCTGGAACTGGGCGTCGCCGACGGCGAGGACCTCGTCTACGATCAGGATTTCCGGTTCCAGATGGGCGGCGACCGCGAAGGCGAGGCGCACATACATGCCGCTGGAGTAGCGTTTGACCGGGGTGTCGATGAACTGCTCGATCTCGGCGAAGGAGACGATCTCGTCGAATTTCGCACGCACCTCGGCGCGGGTCATGCCGAGGATCGCACCGTTGAGATAGACGTTGTCGCGGCCGCTCAGCTCGGGATGGAAACCGGTGCCGACCTCGAGCAGCGAGGCGACGCGACCGCGCATGATGGCGCGGCCGCTGGTGGGTTCCGTGATGCGGGAGAGCAGCTTGAGCAGGGTGGATTTGCCCGCGCCGTTGCGGCCGATGAAGCCCACGACCTCGCCGGGGTGGATGTTGAAGGAGACGTCGCGCAGGGCCCAGAACTCGCGCACGTCGACCTTGGGAGCCTGGCCTTTCAGCCTTTGGATGAAGGCGGTGGCTTCGTCGCGCAGGCTGGTGGCGCCGATCACGCCGAGTTTATAGCACTTGGAGAGGCCGTGAACCTCGATGACGGGTTGGCTCATATGATGTCCACAAAGCTTTTTTCGACGCGCTTAAACATGAAAATGCCGCTGACAATCGTCAGCAGCGTCATGCCGAGAGAAAGCATCAACAGGTGAGGGCCGACCGAACCGGTGCCGAGCAACATGTGACGGAGGCACTCGACCGGCATGGTCATGGGATTGAGGGCGACGAGGGTGCGCCAGTGGGCGGGCACTTGGACGAGGGGATAGATGACGGGGGTCGCATACATCCAGAGTTGCACGAGGAAAGTTGCCAGCACGACGAAGTCGCGAAATTTTGCCGTGAGGGCGGCGAGCCATAGGCCGGCGCCCAGGCTGAACAGGCCGATCTGGAGGACGACCAGCGGAAGAAACACGATGTCCCAGCTGACGTGGGCCGCGCCCAGGCCGTCCGGCATAAAGGCGAAGATCACATAAATGACGCCGAAGGTCAGCAGCTGGATGGCAAATGCGGTGAGATTGGAGACAACGCCTGCGATGGGAATAATGAGGCGCGGAAAGTAGACTTTGCCGAAAAGCGAGGCGTTGCTGGTGAGGGTGGTCGCGGTGGATTGAAATGTTTGAGAGAAGTAATTCCACCCGAGCAGGCCGCATTGATAGAAGAGCACGGGGGCGATGCCCGAGGTGGGGATTTTGGCGAACCGGTTGAAAACCATCGTGAACACGAGGGTGGTGAGCAGCGGTTGCACGATGAACCAAAGAGGGCCGAGGATCGTCTGCTTGTAGCGCGCCACGAAATCGCGCCAGACGAGCAGCCAGAGCAGGTCGCGGTAGGCCCAGAGTTCCCGCCAGTCGAGGAAGCGCCAGCCGCCGGTGGGCTCGACGATGGTTTCCGTTTGGCTGTTTTTCATGGGGTCAAAAAGGTCTTCAAGGTTTCCTTGAAGGTTTCAAATCCGAAGCGGTGCCGCGCACGGTTCGCGATCGCCCGGGCATCCCACGGGGTTGAGAGCATGGACGAGCAGGCGGCGGCGATCGCGGGGACATCGGCATAGGGAACGATGCGTCCGCAGGTGTCGTCCACGACTTCCGGAGCACCGCCCTCGTTGGCGGCGAGGCAGGGTTTTCCGGCGGCCATCGCCTCCAGGTAGACGAGGCCGAAGCCTTCCTTCTGGCTGGGCAGGGCGAAGAGTGTGCAGCGGGCGAACTCGTGCCGGAGTTGGATGTCGCTGACAAAACCCGCGAATTCGACGGCGGCGCCGAGATTGTGTTCGCGCGCGAGGTTTTGCAGGCGGTGGGCGTCGTCGCCGCGACCGATTACGCGCAGTTTGGTATCGGGGGCCGCCAGGAGGATGGCCGGCATCGCCTCGATGAGGTGGTCGATGCCCTTGTAGCGGTCGGCGGCGGACAGGCGGGAAACGGTCAGGATGACGGGCTGGGTGGTGCTGATCGCTGCGGCGTCCGCGCCGGATTCGAGGAGCGGGTCGAGCGTGTTGGGCAGCACGAGGAGGCGGCTTTCATCGAGGGGGATGTGTTTGAGGATTTCGCGGCGGGTGAACTCGCTCACGCAGAGGATGCGGTGGGCGCCTTTCAGGGCGCGGCGTTCCCAAAACGTAAACGGACGCCACACCTCAATGCCGTGGGCCACGAGAACATAGCGGAGTTTGGGCCGGATACAGCTGGCCAGCCAGGCAACGGGCAGCTGGGCGATGTGCCCGCAGATGATGAGCCGGGTGTCGCGGCTGAGCTGCAGGACCTCGGTTACAAATTCTTTTTTTTCGCGGTTGCAGGCGGACCATTCGGCCAGCGCCGGGCCGGTGTAGGGGCGCAGGTCGCCCGAATCGATGTTCGCGTCGTTGAGGGCGACGAAGCGCACCCGGCCTTTTTCGGCCGCGATCTCGCACAGCGCCTTGAGGTAGAGCCGGAGGCAGCGCGGGATGCCGCTGTCGGTCGTGAAAAGCTCGGGGGCGAGCAGGAGGAAATTCATTATGCGGACGGACGCCTGAGGTTTAAAAAACAGGCGCGCAGTTTCCAGGCGATCATGCGGAAAATGGCACGGAGCAACTCCACCCATGGCATGTCTTTGGGATGGTGCATCACGCCGACGCCGGGCACGTAGGCGCGGAGCATGGTGCTTTGGGCGAGGCGCACGGCGAGGCGCTTGAGGTTGTCGGTGCTGCGCCCGTGCAGGATGACGGCGTGGCCTTCGACGACCGAAGGGAAATAGGTCATCAGGTTGTAGCCGTGGGGAATGGAGATGATGCGCAGGTCGCTTTCATAGAGGGCCACGCGAAAACTTTTTTGGTCCCAAGTGCGGCCGGTTGGTTCGAGCATCTGCGCGTAAAGCTCGCGCCAGCGGGCGAAGAACGTGCCCACGCGTTCGCTCCGACGCCAGGCGATCACGCCCGAGTTGAACTCGGGGAAAGAACTGGGCAGTCCGGGAATCGTGTAGTGTCCGCCTCCGCTGTGCTGCATGGCGGCGAGTTCGAAGCGGTCAAGCAGGGTAAAAAGAGGATCCAGAGAACCGACCACCATCGTGTCGCTGTCGATGAACAGGCAGCGGGCCCATGGCGCCTGATCCATGTGCAGCTTCATGGCGCTGCCGGGCAGGGTGGCGTCGATGTGGATGACCTTGTCCCACATGGAAGCGTCTTCAGGCGCTTTATCCGTAAGAAGATATACTGGGAGGCCGGGATTGGTCTTGCGCAGAGAAACTGCCGAGAAGATCGACTCATCCAGATAACGTTTTCCCACGGCTACATAAATCACGCCTCGGTCGGCAGGTGAAATGGTTGGCAATGGCGTCATGAATTGGCGGTCGGAGAAAAAAGGGTTTGCTGAATATGCACTCAGGGAGAGTTACGATTAACAAATGCGATAAGCATGGCGAGACTCCATACACGCGACCATTCGGCCGTGTCATTGCCGGCCAGAAAGCCTCTCCAGCGGGACTGCACTGCGGTTGACGCGAACAGTCCGCTGCGGCTGACGCTTGCGGCGGAGAACGTGTCCTCGAGGAACGGTTTCAGCGGTCCGCGCATCCACTGCGCGAACGGCAGGGTGAAACCGCGCTTGGGCCGCGTAAGCAGGTCCGGCGGGAGCAGGTCGCGCACGGCGAAGGCGAGCGCGGCCTTCGGGTTGGCCGGGGTGTATTTGAACGCGGTGGGCTGGCGGGCGAGCCAGCTCACGAGCGGACGGTCCACGAAGGGCACGCGCAGTTCGAGCGACTGGCTCATGCTCATCGCGTCGCTGTCGCGCAGGAGCACGTCGGTCATGTAGCCGCGCAGTTCGGCGGCGCTGGTGATGGAGAACAGATCAACGTCAGGAAGCTGGGTGGCGAGCGCGGCTTCCTCGGGATGGGGTGCATAGGCGCACATCGCGTCGGCGCTGAGCAGCGAGCAACGGGTGGACTCTGCGAATACGCGGCGTTGCAACAGCGCGAGCGCGGCGGGCGAACCGCTGTGGCGCAACGTATCGGCGAGCTTGCGTTGGCGGGTGTCGCCGCGTTCCCAGCGTCCGAGCACCGCTTCGCGCACGAAGCCGGGCAATGCGTGCCAGGCGGGCAGCCAGCGCGAGATGCGCGGGACGTTGCGGAAGGAGGGGTAGCCGCCGAAAAGCTCGTCCGCGCCAAGGCCGGAAAGTGCCACCGTGACGCCGCCGGCGCGCGCCGCCTGGCTCACGTAGTAGGTGTTGATGCCGTCGCCGGTGGGCTGGTCGAGCGCGGCGAGAATCGTGCCGATCTCGCCGGCGACGCGTTCGCCGGTGAGCACGCTGGCGTGGTGGTCGGTGCCGAGGTGACGGGCGTTGGCGGCGGCGGCGTCCGCCTCGGAATAACCGGCGTCGTCGAAACCGAGTGAAAAGGTTTTGAGGCGCGCTCCGCCGAGCTTGGCCATGAGCGCGACGAGCACGGTCGAATCGAGTCCTCCGGAGAGAAACGCGCCCACCGGCACGTCGGCGATGGCGTGGGCGCGCACGGAGTCCTCCAGCTGGACGCGCAGTCCTGAGGTGAATTCAGCGTGCGAGCGGGCGGGCCGGATGTCGTTCGCGGTATAGGCGTCGTGCAGCGTCCAGTAGGTTTTGACATCGAGTTTCCCGGCGCGCCAGACCGCGCACTCGCCGGGGCGGAGGCTGCGCACATCGCGATAGATCGTCTGCGGCGCCGGCACCGCGAGCCAGTCGAGGTATGCGCTGGCGGCCTGCGGATCGATGGCGGACGGCACGCGGCCGGACGCGAGCAGGGCGTTGAGTTCCGAGGCGAACAGCAGGCTGCCGTCGGTGGTTGAGTGAACGTAGAGCGGCTTGATGCCGAACGGGTCGCGGGCGAGCAGCAGCGTGCGCTCTTGGGAATTCCAGGCGGCGAAGGCAAACATGCCGCGCAGGCGGTTGAGGCAGCCTTCGCCCCAGTGTGCGATGGCGCCGAGAAGGATCTCGGTGTCGCACTCCGTGTGGAAGGACCGGCCGGCCGCTTCCAACTCGGTGCGGAGGGCGCGGAAGTTGTAGATCGCGCCGTTGAACACGAGGTGCCAGCGGCCGTCGGGCGTGCTCATGGGTTGATGCCCGTGGGCGGGGTCGAAAATCGCCAGCCGGCGCATCCCGAGCGTGGCTTCGCCCCAGGTGTCCGCGCCCTCGCCGTCCGGGCCGCGGCGCACCATCGCCGCATTCATGTGCGTCACGGCGGCAAGCCGGTCGGAAGGGGATTGGGTCTGGCTAAGATAGCCGGCTATGCCACACATCGGTTTATAAAAAAGGAAGGCTTCGCCCCGTCACTTCTCGAGGAAAAGTAACCGGGTTGAGCGTAAAAGGGCAGGGGAGGCCCATTGGAATAAGGCTAGGGTTTAACCCCTAGCTCGCATCAAGTGAATGCAGAGGGTGGGGCGCAGCAATGCCTTTGTTTTGAGGCGATTGGAGTCGTTCATGCGCAAATCGAGCGGGCGACCTCGGCGGACTTTTCGGGTGATACGAGTTTATCGACGAGAAGCAGGCCGAAATCGACCGCCGTGCCCGCCCCTCGCGAGGTCAGCAGACGGCCGTCTGCGACCACGCGTTTGCCGGCAAGAATCGCGGTCAGCTCGTTGGCTACGGAGAAATGCGCGGTGTAGCGGCGGCCGGCGAGCAGACCGGCGTCGTGCAGCACGGCGGGGGCGGCGCAGATGGCGGCGAGCCAGCGGTCGGCCTTGTGGTGAAGGAGGACGGTGGCGCGGACGCGCGGATCGGCCCGCAAGAGGGCGACGCCTGGACCTCCGGGTAGCAGGAGCAGGTCGAAAACGCTTTCACCGACGACGGAAAGGGTGGTGTCGGCGTGCATGGTGAGACCGTTGCGACCGGTTACATGGATGGTTTGACCGAGGGCGGCCACCGTGACCTCGGCGCCGGCGCGGCGGAGCAGGTCGATGGGGGCGACGGCTTCCAATTCCTCAAAACCCTCTGGCAAGATTGCGAGAACCGTGGGCATATTCTTAGTTCAAACACGGATGAGCTTGGTTGCACCTGAAATTTTTAAGGGAAAACACCTCGTGATCTTCGGCGCCGGCTATGTCGGTGCAGAGGTCGCGCGGCAGGCGGCTGCGCGCGGCCTGCGCGTCACTGCGCTCACCCGCAATGCGGAAAAGGCCGGGACGTTGCGTGCGCTCGGTGTGACCACCGTGGTCGCCGATCTCGCGGGCGATGACTGGCACAAACACCCCGCACTGGCGGGCGGGGCGGATTTCGCGCTTAACTGTGTGAGCTCCGGCGGCGGCGCGCATGGCTATCGCCGTAGTTATGTCGAGGGCATGCGTTCCGTGCTGGCGTGGGCGAAGCGGGCTCCGGTGGGGACGATGGTCTATACGAGCAGCACGTCGGTCTATCCGCAGGACGGTGGCGTGCGCGTCGATGAAGCCGCGCCAACCGACGGAGTCGGCGAAAACGGAAAGATTCTCCTGGAGGCGGAAGCTCTCCTGAGGGCGTGGAGTGAGCGTGGTTTTGTGCTCCGGCTGGCGGGAATTTACGGGCCGCAGCGCCACCACTTGCTCGATCAGTTGCGCGAAGGTTCGGGCGTAGTGGCCGGGCGCGGCGACCATCGTCTCAACCTGATCCATCGCGATGATATCGCCGGCGCGGTTTGGGCGGCGCTGGCCGTGCCCGCGAGCGAGGTTGGCGGGGTTTTCAACGTGGCCGACGACGGCGCCGCGCGGAAGGCCGAGGTGGTCAACTGGCTGGCTGCTCGCCTAGGCGTGCCGGAGCCGGTCTTTAACGGCGTCCCCGCGACCGGACGCCGCGCCGTCACACCCGACCGGGTGATCGCCAACGATAAAATAAAACGAGTCCTTGGCTGGCGGCCGCGCTACCCGACGTTTCGCGACGGTTACGGGGATCTTTTGTTGTCATGAATTCAGCAGATCTAGCGGGCGATCCTGCGCAAAAAATGGAACGTTTGGGGAACTTGGATGTGTTGCGTGCACTGGCAGCGCTGGCGGTGTGCTTTTTCCATTTTTCAGGGACGGGATTCACGCCGGACTCATGGGTTGGCGAAGTCTTCGGGTTTGGCTATCTAGGCGTAGACGTTTTTTTTGTGATCTCGGGCTTTATCATTCCCCTGTCACTGTTCAAAGCCTCTCACGAGGCGGTGGATGGCCCGAGATTTATTTTACGCCGGTTTCTGAGGCTTTATCCGGCCTATTTTTGCGCCGGCTTGCTCATGATCGGTCTATGGTATGCCTCGAGCTGGTTGCCGGGTTTTCGCGGACAACAACCTTCATTTTCTCCGGGACTGCTGTTCGCCAACGCGACGCTCACGAGCGGATTTCTTGGCTACGAATGGTTGATACCGGTATTTTGGACGCTGGCCATTGAAGTGCAGTATTATTTATTGCTGGTTTTATTTTACCCATGGCTTGCGCATAGGAAAAAGACCGTCGCCGTGGCGACATTGATGGTCTGGCTCGCGTTGGCGTTCGTGCCATGGGGGAGTGCCTCGGCGTTTTCTTTTTGCGCGCTGTTCGGAATGGGAATCATCTTGTTCTTACATCAACGCAGAATACTGGGCTCCATTGCGTTTATGGTGTTTGAATTGACGGCCTTTTCCATCCAGCTGATGTGCGGCGGATTGGCCAGCGCAGTGGCCGGGCTGTTCGCGGTATTGTTTATAGCCTATGCGCGGCCGATTCGGATACGGTGGCTGTCGTTTGTGGGAGTGATCTCATATTCCCTTTATTTGTTGCATGTTCCCATAGGAGGAAGAGTCATGAATTTGGCGACCCGCCTGACGGATGCGGGGGCGCTCAGAATTGCGGCCATGCTGGTGGCTTTGGCTGTTTCGGTGGCGGTTGCGTGGGGGTTTTACCGCTGGATCGAGTATCCCTCTCATAAACTATCCGGGCGCTTTAATAAGCGGCCTTCATCTCGCAAGCCGGTGCCTGTTTCGATCGATGTTCTTGTGTCCGGTGAAAAGCCTTCGAGCATGCCGTGAAACCCAATGTGTCTCCGCGATACTTGAAGCTTGAAGATTTTCACGCGTTGGGAGGCATTAACCGTCTCTCAACTCTCATTCCCCAACTCTCAACTCCTCTCTCACCATGGCCGGCGTAGGCAAACTCCTCAAACAAGCTCAGAAAATGCAGAAATCCATCGAGTCGCTTCAGGCTCAGATGGAGGCCAAGATCATCGATATCACCAGCGGTGGTGGCGCGGTGAAAATCCAGGTTAACGGCGCGGGCAAGTTCGTGTCCCTCTCCCTCGATCCCGAGTTCCTCAAGGAGGACTCGAAGCTCGTCTCCGACACCCTGCTCGCCGCTGTCCAGGACGCCGCCAAGCAGGCCAAGGAATACAACGACGCCGAGATGCAGAAGGTCACCTCGGCTTTCCAGATGCCGGGGATGTTCTGAGCGCGGCGCAGCCGCGCTAGTCCAGAGCCAAGAGCTGAGAGGCTAGAGCCAGGCACCGAAGCCGGAGTGCGGTTTTCTGGCTCTCAGCTCTAGACTCTTAGCTCTCAGCTTTTCCAATCCCATGACCCCCGCTTTTGAACGCCTGCAGCAGCAGTTGAAGCAACTGCCGGGCGTTGGTTATCGCTCGGCGGAGCGGATGGCGCTGCACCTCCTCGTCGGCAAGCCCGATGCATTGCCTGTGCTGATCGGTGCGCTCGAAGAGGCTTCGCGCAGCGTCCGGCGCTGCTCCCGCTGCGGGAGTCTGGCGGAAAGCGAACTCTGCGCGATCTGCGCGGACGAGCGTCGCGACCATCGCATCGTGTGCGTCGTTGAACATGTGCCCGACTTGGTGGCGGTGGAACGCTCCGGCGCCTATCGCGGCTGTTACCATGTGCTGCACGGTAAACTCTCACCGATTCACGGCGTCGGCCCCGGAGACATCAATCTGGCCGGATTGCTCGTCCGCGTGCAGGCCGGCGAGATTCGCGAACTCATCCTGGCTCTTTCGAATGACGTGGAAGGCGAAGCAACCTGTCATTATCTCACGCAACACCTCCCACCGGACGGTGCGGTGAAGGTCACGCGCATCGGCTTCGGCCTGCCGAGCGGCGGCGGGGTGCTCTACGCGGACTCGGTCACGCTGAAGAGCGCGCTGGACGCGCGTCGGGATTATGCGTGAGGTCGTCTGAATCATGGCCACGCCCGCACTTTCCTCGCTCTACAAAACGGCTTTCGTGACCGGTGCGAGCCGCGGGTTGGGAAAAGCTTTCACGGAGATGCTGCTCGCGGAGGGTGTGCAGGTGTGGGGCACGGCGCGCGAA
>FSTE01000253.1_pt1 | contig 17184 bp, 11 predicted proteins | sample 1637071 | NCBI WGS metagenome assembly FSTE01 (sample SAMEA3914818, study PRJEB12502) | metagenome | biome: forest; material: soil | place: Canada | collected 2010-06-26 | depth 0.1 m
AACCTGCACACCTTGCGATATGGGCTTCTAAGACCCACGTGTCTGCCATTCCACCACCCGGGCACGGATGGATCTGCCCGCTCAGAGTGCGGTTCTCCGATTCACTCTGGCAAGTCCGAAGGCAGGCCTCACCCCGCGACCACACCCAGCCGGTCTCCCATCCTCGCGTAGGTTTCGACCTGCCGCGCGCTCTGCGCCACCACGTCGTCCTCGAAACGAATCCGCCCCTTCTGGAATACCGTGATCACGCACGAACCACCAAAAGTGAAATAGCCCTTCTCCGCGCCTTTCGCCACCAGTTGCCCGGCGGTATATCCGTTGATGATCGTGCCCACGCAGGTCGCGCCGACCTCAAACATCGCCACGCGCCCGAATCGCGTTCCTTCGATCAAGGTGAGCGCACGCTTGTTTTGCACGAGGTAACCCACGTTGCGCCGCAGCGCGATCGGGCTCACCGAAAACAGGCTCCCGTTGATCAGCTTCGGCTCCGACGGCACCCCCGCCACCGGAAAATGAAACCGGTGATAATCCACCGGACACAACCGCGAGATCACCATCGCCCCGCCGGCAAATTCTCGCGCCAGCGCCGCGTCGCCAAAAAGCTCGGCCAGCGTGAACTTCATCCCCTTCACATAAAACCCGTCCGCCACATCCACGTCGGGAAACGCCAGATGCCGTCCGTCAGCCGCAAACACCGCCGTATCATCGCCCGCCGCGATGGGCCGGGCTTCCTGCTTCAGTCCGCGGTAGAAAAACTCGTTGAAGGTTTTGAACTCGTCCGGCGCACGGGCGAACTCAGCCACGTTCATTTTATAGTCTGCGATGAATGGCCGCACCTTTTGCGCGCTGACTGGCCGGTCCATCCGCCAGCCATACCAATGTGAAAACACCGCGCGCTTGATGAGCGCCCACGCTGAAAACCGCCCCAACGCCGTCTCATAACTCCAGCGCAGCCATTTCTCCCCGTAAACCTGCTCGGTCTCGGTCGCCTGCGTGTAACGGTTATAAAAACGAATGGGTTCGGCGCACATGGTATCAGGCCCGCAGCGTTCACCCCCGCTCATTCCGGTGCAAAGCAGAAATGAACACCGCTCAACGGATAGACTCGGCGGAAGCCACTCCCCAGCCGGAACTCACAAGCACGGTTTCCTCGTAGCACGGAACGCCCTTTTCCCCTGCCGCCAGCACGCGATGTAACACGCCCATCGCCGACTGTCCCATGCTCGCGTAACCGGGAAGAAAACCCTCTTTGGCATGCTCCCAACCATAAGACGGCGACACCGTCACCTGCGGCAGATGCGCGATGAGTTCGTGAACCGCCTGCGCACGCCCTTTGAAACCGAGGCCCATCACGAGCGAATCCGGCCGGTTGCGCTCCAACCAACGTGCCAGATCGGCGGGACGGTCGTTGGCCACCGTATAAAAGGCCTCTGAAAACTCATTCCCGTGTTCATGGTAATACTCCAGCGAAGCCCGCAGCAGCGGCCTCTTCATCAAGTGGTGCACTGCCGCGTCGTCCATAAAACCCGGACGTCGGCACCCCTGGGCGTGCAAGCGCTCCAGCGCCAGATCGATGTCCTTGTCGTAGTCGCGCCCCACCCGGTGCAACGCCGGCGAGATCAGACTCTGCCCGATCGTGACCCAGCTGAAATCATCCCACGGCAACGGAGGAGCCGCCAACGCCTGGTTGAGCGGTCCGATCAGCACCCCGCGGATACCGCGCGCGTGCCACACGCGGGCAACCCTCCTCAACGCCGCCTGATCTTTAAAATCCACCGCAAAAAACTCGATGTGATAGCCAAGCATCCGCGCCCGCTCGGTCGCGCCCGCGAACAGCTTTTCCACCCAAGGCTGATCCTGCGGCGGACGGTCCAAAAGCCACGCCACCGTCTCGCGGTGAAAATCACGGCGCCGAGCCCGCGACAGGCCCTCCGCCACGACCGGATCCGCATGGTAGCCGCGCTCGGCCGACAGCGCTTTCACGCGCGCTGTCATGGTCGCCCCGATACAGGTATCATCGCGCAGCGCAAACGACACCGTGGCCACGGACACGCCAAGCTCCCGGGCAAGTGAACGCATGGTCGGACGGGGCATAACTTAACTGTTAAGTTTTACTGCTCGTTGTGTCTATGCCCATCTGAGGCCACCTTAGCCTCAATTACTTGCCCCGCCTTATGAAAATCCCCCTACCCCGCCTGCTCGGTTTCTCGTCCTTCATCGCCGCCTCTTTCTTTGGTGCAACGCAGGAAGCTCATGCAACCCTGCTCAGTTATTGGAATTTCAACAACACCAGCGTCGGCTACCTAAGCGGTAACGGCAGCCTCGGATCCTTTAGCACCTCTGCCGCCGCCTACGGCGAGACCTATACACAAACCAACAACTCCACCGCCGGCACTCTCGGTAGCAATACTGCCAACAGCACCGCCTTCAACGGTTCTGCCATCAAGATCGATTTCTCCAACCTCGCCACCGCCGGCACTTCCATAATCAACGGGAAAACCTCCAGCGCCTACACTGCACAGGGCCAAACAAGCACCGTCGTTGGCGGCTACGGAACCTTCGCCGATGATACGACCAACCGGGCGGCGAGCGACTCCACGACAGGCGGTTCCATGATCATCATGAACCCCAGCGGAACGGAGCTCGGCAAATACGTTGTCTTTTCCCTGAGCAGCCTTGGCTACAACACGCTTTCCTTAACCTACGCCACGCGTATTTCCAGCGGCGCCACCGGCACGGAAACGTGGACCTACAGCACCGACGGCACCAACTTCAGCAGCCTTACATCCATTACCAGCATCACGCAGGCCAGTTTCGGACTGCAGACCTTGAATCTCTCGACCCTGAGTTCCAACGCGCTGGACAATCAATCCGCCTTCTACCTGCGCATGACCATCGGCACTGGAAGCAGCGGCAGCTACTCCTTCGATAACATCCAGTTGACCGGAACCGCCACCGCCGTCCCCGAGCCCTCCACCTACGCCCTCCTGGGCGGCGCGGGCGCCCTTGGCCTCGCTTTCTTCATCCGCCGCAAGCGCCGCTGATCGTTCCGCGAATCGTCTTTTCTTTCGGGCAAAACAAACCCCGGCTCTCGCAAGGGGCCTGGGTTTTAAAATTTACTCAAGACCACGACCCAAGAATCCGATACCCATCAGGCCTGATCTGCGCCATCAACACGATATCCTCCTCGTAACAGCGTAAATAGATCCCAAGCTACGTCGCCCCCCGCCGGCTTATGAAAAACCGTTACCCCAAGTCATCCCCATCCGCCGCCACCCCTCGCGGCGGATTTACTCTGATCGAGCTCCTCACCGTCATCGCGATCATCGGCATCCTCGCGGCCATCCTTATCCCGGCGGTCTCGAAAGCCAAGGCATCGGCGACCAGATCCACCTGCGCCAACAATCTCCGCCAGATCGCCCTGGGCAGTCTCGCCTACGCGGGCGACCACAAGGGCCAGCTTCCCCTCCTCCACGTCCAGCCGTTCCCGCACAGCATCGGGGCGGCCGATTGGGATACGCTCAAACCCTACCTGGGCGACATTACCAAGGCCAACCTTATGTATTGCCCAGGGCCGCTTCAGGACTGGCGTAACGTATCTTCGCCCTCTTACGCGGACGATGCGACCGGCCTCTACGTCACCTACTCTTATTTTGGCAACATTGACCTGAGCTCCGGCACTGCAGCCACGGCCTTCGCGTTAGGACAAAATACCATCAAAAACGTCAACAACACCCCTCCGGGCTTCACCCTCTGGACATGCCTGACCTATAGCGGGGGGGGGAGTTACCACGGCCATAGCGACCCCACCTCCAGCGTGATGGTCCAAGGCCAGAACGCCGTCCGCGCCGACGGCTCGGTCCGCTGGGTCACCGGCAATCACCTCATGACCTATTTTGTCGGCACGGGTACGACCTTCTACGGCCCAAGCCCCGGCTATTGAGCCGCACCTCGCACACAGCCCATCAAACACGTTCAGACGCCCGCGGTCTCGCACAACCCGGTCGGTTTCAGTCTCAATTATGATCAGGGATGAACTTATCCGATCCCTTTCGGATGTGTTAAACTCCGGCTGTTCCATTTTCCCAGCCCCCTGCCCTGCTCATGCCAACGCTTGCCCCGTCCCGATTGCCAACCGACTGCGCGTCCGCCCTCTTTGAGCCCAACATTCGCGGCTACCTGCGCCACTGGCTGGTCGCCGGTCCCAAAGAAACGCCCTACACCGGGCCGGCCGCCCCCGAACACATCCTGCGTCGAGACGCCCTTGATCCCGCGCTCGTGACGCCACCGGCAAACGCGGCCCTCGGCAAACCGGGACCGCTGGGCCGGAACTGGGAATTCCACTACCCCGGCAACAACGACTTCATCGAATTCTCCACCTTTTACCGGGGACTCACTCTGGTTGAATATCAGGCTTATACCGAAATCATCGCCCCCGAAGACGGCCTCTGGCCCGCGCGTCTGTGGGCGGCCGGCGCCGTCGATCTGTGGGTCAACGACACGCATATCACACGCCTCAGCGTCACGCGTTACCGCAATCCCGATCTGCAGGATGTGAGCCTGCCCTTGAAACGCGGCATCAACCGTCTGTGCGTGCGACTGCAATGCCTCGGCGTTCGCGACACCCGCATCCTGTTCGGGCTGGCTCTGCCCCAACCCCGCGGCGTGATCGTAAACCTGCCGGGAGCACACGAGCTGGCGCTGGCCGCGCGATGGCTGGACTCCGTCCGGGGCCACGAAAATACCGGATTGGTGTCGGTCGAGGCCGCGCCTCGCGATGTCCGCGTAATACCCGACGAAGGAAACCCGCTGGTCTGGACCGAGGGCAGCCGAAAGCGCGATTTTTCGTCGCAACATCCCTCCGGCGTGGAACTCGAAGTGCGCGCCGGCGGGGCGACATTGCGACGCTCCTTCGAATTCCCTGCCAACCGTCCCGCCGTCCTCCCTCCTGCGGGTGACCTGCGTCAGGCCCACCTCGCCTATATTGCCAAGGCGGGCGAAGCCGGCCAACCCCCGGTATCCTGGAACGGCGTCGCGCTCCCGCTGCTCGCCCGCCGCCTCCTCGGACTCACCTCGGCGCAAGACGCCAAGGCGTTCGCCGCGGCCATCGCCATGCTGGACGCCCGCCAGGACTGCGCCGACTTCGTGCTCGCCGGCCTCCTTCGCATGGAAGTGCTGGAGCTGGCCACGCCGACGGAGTCGGCCGAAATCGCCCGCGCCGCGCTCGCCTTCCGCTACTGGACGGACGAACCGGGTGGAGACGCGATGTGCTTTCACAGCGAGAACCACTCCTTGTTATTCCATGGCTGCCAGTTGCTGGCCGGACGGCGCTACGCGAACCGCCGCTTTGGCAACTCGGGACGAACCGGCGACGAACACGTGCGCATCGCCCTGCCCCGCATCTACGCCTGGCTCGAAAAAATCGAGGCGCGCGGCTTCGAGGAATTCAACAGCGGCACCTACATGCCCATCACCATCGCGGCCATGCTCAACGTCGTCGATTTCTGCGGCGACACGGAGCTGGCCGCTAGGATGAGCGCACAAGTCGACCGTATCTACCGCGACCTCGCGCGCCACGCCTTCGGTGGCGGAGTCATCTCTCCCCAAGGTCGCATCTATCGTGACGTGTTGTTCCCCGAGGAAGCCGGCACGCAAGTGCTGCTCTCCCTCGCCACCCCGGCCACTGCGGTCGAGCTGACCGGCCCACGCCCCGCACGCGAACGCACGGGAGACTGGGCGGTGTTCCCCGCGAGTTCCCCCGCCTATCGACCGCCTGCCGATCTGGCCGGACTTATTCGCGAGCCGGTTTCTACAGTCTACCGGCATGCCGACGTCCAGATCGTGCTGGAAAAAACTTCTTCTTTGAGCCTCACCTCCGTCGCGGTGCCGGCCCTCCCTCGCGAAGGCGAACATCCCGACAACGATTTCCGCCCGGGCGGCGCGGGGTATCAGCAACACCTCTGGCAGGCGACGCTCGGCCGGGGTTGCCATGTTTTCGTGAACCATCCCGGCGGCACGTTCGACGGCACCAAATCGCGTCCCGGCTACTGGCATGGCAACGGCATGCTCCCCCGCGTGCGTCAGCAAGGAAGCATCCTGCAGGCGATCCACGTCATCGCGGACGGCACCAAGACCCAACCGCCGATCACGCCGGATGTCTGGCAATGGGCCAGCGCCTCCACCGCGCGTCCCTACGATGTCTACCCGATTGCATTCACCCATGCCCACTGGCCGGCGGACATGTTTGAACGCGAGGAACGTCACGCCGGCTGGGTGTTCGGCCAAAAAGGCGAAGGCCTGATCGGCCTGTGGTGCAGCGAGCCCCTGGTCCCGCACGACGACGTTCTGACCGGCCGCGAACTGCGCGCCGAGGGCTATGCCTCGGCTTGGATGATCATCTGCGGCGACTGCGCGAAGGACCGGTCCCTCACCGCCTTCATGGCCTCCTGCAAGGCGCGCGAACCGGCCTTCGACCGGGCGGCCCTTACCATGATCGTCAAGGGACTGGAGCCCCTGCGTTGGTGGGAACGTTCGGAACCGATGCCGTCCTGAAGCGGATTAACCGTTAAAAAGGAAGGGCGCGACCGCCGGGCACGCCGGTTCGGTGTGCGAACGCAGTGCGATATTCGCGGCGGGAAGGTTCATTTATTCAACCCGCCAAACCTTGAGTGAGCGCAGGGTCATCGCGCCGGAGCCCTGGTCATAAGGCGAGTCCTCCTTCGCCTTGACCGCGACATTCGTCAGCGGATACCAAGTTTCGCCCTGAAACGGGTTCGCATATCGCATTGTTTCGACGCCATCGATAAACAGGGTGATCCATTCCTTATCGACCGTAACCGCGAAGGCGTGAAATTCACTGTCCAAAGTGTTAGACAGCCCAAAATCGCTCATCCTCATCGTCATTGCAGCACGGCTGAACATGTGCACCTGCTTGTGACCGCCATGAAGGTTCGTTGAGAGACTGGCCGGAAATCTCCAGGAATTGTTATACCCAAACCCTTCATAGACGTCGATCTCGGGCGGCCATCCACTCGTTGGCAGGAGCCAGAGTGCGGGCCAGGAACCGAAGCGGTTCGACATCTTAACCACCCATTCGATGCTCCCATACTTGAATTGCGTCTCGGGCGTTCGATGGCCTGAGAGCATCGTCGCGAGGAACGGAAACTCTATTGCCGGCGAGCCAACCCTGACGGGCTTGTCGAGGCGGCGCGAGGAAAGAACCAGGCCGTCAGGAGTGCGTTCAAATCCACCCATATCGACTGTGCCATAGTAGCCCGTTTCGCCATTCCCTACTTGGGTTCGGCCGTGGGAGAGCGCGGTTGAGAAACTATTCGGGCCGCCCTTGTCGTCGAATTGGATCGTTTGCCCCGTTTCTGAATAGCACGGCGTCCCCAAAGGTTTGAACGTGAAAGGAGTCCGGCCGCCCTCGATCGGCAGATTGACCGCGCCCGTCTTGGCGGTGACGCGAATTTCTCCGCCCTTGCGCTCGCCGCCATCTGGGACATCGGATTGAGTGGCCCTGACGAAGTTGCCTTCACTCATGTTGCGGACGTTGAAGCTTGCGGTTTTCGTGAGTGGATCGCCGGGGCGAAAAATGATTGGTTTTGTGGTGCCAGGATCGGCGCGTCCGCCCTGCCCGTCAAAAACCCGGACATGTGCAATGACGGTATTAGGACTTGGCTTGTCGAGCGTGACCGGGACGTGAACGACCGTGGCACCGACCGGGACATCGAAGCTCTCAATCCGGACATTCGCCATGGGCGGATATTTCCTGCCGCCCTCGTAAATATCACCCGGAGTCTCACCGCCCTCAAATTGGACGAGATATTTTTCGAGCTGATCGCCGATGCGTCCAATGGCGCTACGGGCCGTGTCCGCGTCCTTCAGCACTTCCTTGTTTTTCTCATTTTGAGCGACTCGGTCGATGGCGTCTGCAGCGGTCTTCGCGTCCTTCCTCAGCTCCCGGGCTTGGTCCGGCGTCATCGTTTGAGCCGGGAGTGGAAGGGCGACGATACCGAGGAGGATCGCAACAAGGGCTCCCCGGCTTTTTTGCAGGCAATTACGTTTCATATCGGTTTTATAGGATGGGTTCGGCCGGGAGGTGTTTTCTGAACGAGTGCAGACGCGTCAGTGGGCCGAGGATGAAAGGATATTGGCCCCCACCATGAGCCGTTCGATCTCCGCGCTCACCTGTGCCGGCGCGTCCCGCTCGATCAGATAAACATGGCGTCCGTCTGGGCGGCTTCCCCAAACATTGGAGCCGTCGGCCGCCACCCGATTGAAACCCGGTTGGCTCAAGGCCCAAAAACACCCTGCGCCACGCACGGCCGCAAGCACCGCCGTCTGGTCCCAACTGGGGCGGCCGTGTTCGATCGGCTTACAGGGGTGTAATGCATAGGCCCGCCGCACCGGATGCCGTTCCGCCAACACCGCCAGACCCGGCCCGGTCATCAGCGCGACGCCGAGCGTGTAACCAGAAAACAAGATGGGTGTAGGCCACCCGTTCACGACCGCCGCGGACACGGCATCGGAGCCGCGCGCGAAAAAATTGTGCTCTTTGCCCGCCGGATAATCGCCGGCCATCATGACGACATGCGCGACCTTCTTTCGAACGAGCTCCATCCCAGAAAGCGGGCTATGCACGTCGGGACTGGACCCAAGCAAGTCGTGCAGGTTGTTCAGATGGCCGATGCTCACGATCACTGCGCTCCCGTCGGGCAAGTCCGCCAAGGTACGGCGATAAACCGCGAGCGCGGACGGCACCTCTGCCCGCGAGCGGATCACATGTCCGTAGGCCGCGGTGTCCTCCGCCAAAGTGTGCACAAAAACGCCCGCCGTCGCACCGATCTCGTCACCCTGATAAGCACCGAGCGGAATATCTGGCCGTCCATAAAATGCATTGATGGCGGCCACTGCGCCCACGGAATCGGCATCCTTGTTGTTGACCACGATGGCGGCAATGCGGGCCTCCCCCGCACTGGCGAGCGCATGCAACACCGCCATCGCGCCCGCGTCGTCGCAGTCGGTCGCCATGTCGGTGTCCAAGATGATCTCCGCCGGACGGGATGGAGGGTTGAACGAATCGAGGCTCATGGCTTTGCCGCGGTGGGAGGTAACGGAAGGCCCGCCTTGGGCGGCGTCATGACCAATGCTTCCAGCAAGGCGGCGACCTTCCGCGCATCGGCACGGTTGATGAGTTCCGACGTGTAGCGCTGGTTGGGCGCATCCGGCTCGGCGAGCCAGGCGTTGCGTCCGATCTCGTCGATGTGGTTCGAACCATGATCGACGACCTTGAACCACGGCTCGAAACCGCGCACCGCCACCAGCACCGTGATCAAGTCCGCCGTGTGTCGCACGGAGCCGACCTTGGCTGGTCCGAAATAGCACCGGTAGGCCAGGCTCACCGGCCACACCTTGGGATCGAGTTTCACAATCTCGCGACCGATCGCCATCGAATCGGCAAACGGCCCGCCACCCGTAAACGTGAGCATCGTCGGCCAGCCCGCCACCACCTCGCGCGTTGATTCAGGATCGGTGCGGAAGTTTCCCCACTTCCCCGTGCCCGGATCGGTCTCGGCCGGATAGCGGCTGCCCATGCACACGTAATGCGTCACCTTGGCCGCCACCAGCGCCCGCCCGTCGAGCGGGCTATACTTGTCGCCTTTCGTGGAGAGCAATGCGGCCAGATTCGTAAGATCGCCGATGCTTATGATGGTCACACTGTGATCGGGCTGCGCGGCCAGCAGGCGTCGGTAAAGCGCAGCCGACTCGATTTTTTCATGCTTTGCCAAAAAATCCTGCGGGAACGCCTCCGCGACCTGGCGGGCATAGGCGCTGTTCTGGCGGATGCCACGCTTGCCCGAGACCAGTCCGATGGGCAGGTCGGGACGGCCGTAGAACGTGTTGATGGCATCGACACACGGGGCGGACCACTCGTTGTGGCCGGAGACCATCACGCCGAGGATCTCGACTTCGCCGCGATCCGCCACGACGTGAAGCTGCGCGAGCGCGGAGACGTCATCGACGTCCGAATCCATGTCGGTGTCCAAGATCACCGGCAGCGGCGCGGCGGCGCGCACGGTGGACACGCACGCCATGAAAAGAAACAGTCGGATAAAACTCATAAAAAGAAAGGCCGGTTTCCGTGAAGAAACCGGCCTGAACAAAGCACGAACGCGGGATCAGGCGCGGGTGCGGCGGCGGCGCCAGACCACGCCGGCCAAGGCCAGCGCACCAAGGATGGCGGCATACGTCGAGGGCTCCGGGATGGCCGTCGCGAAGAGAAAACCGTTGGAATCCATACTGGCGGCGAGCCCGTTGATGGTGATCTGGCTGAGCTGGCCGGACGTGAGGCCACTCGTTCCGAACCCGACCGAGACATCGTCTGTAAAGGTGCCGACGATGCTGAGGGTGCCGCTCCATGACAGCGCCGAACTGTTCGCAAAGACAAAGACGCCGCCCGTGGACAGGTCCAGCGTGCTGCTGGCGCTCAGGTTAAGTGTTCCCAAGGTCTGGCTGAAGGCCGATTGCATGGTGCCGCCGTTAAGCACGACGTTGGAGCTGGAGGAAACCGCATTGTTCACCCCAAGGTTGAGCGTGCCGGCCGTAACCGTGGTGGCACCGGCGTAGGTGTTGGCACCGCTGAGGATCTGTGTCCCTAGGCCTGTTTTGGTAAGGGTCATGCCAGCCGCTCCGTTCGCGATGACTCCGGAGTAGCTATTGGTCACGCTCGCGCCGGGATTGAGGGTCAGTGCGGTCACGGTGTTGTAACCGCCGGAGGTGGTGGTAAAAACCGACGCGAGGTTTTTGTTTCCCGTAAGACCGCCCAGAGTCAGAGTGGTCACAGTGGTCTTCAAACCGCCCGTCGAGGTGCCCGTTATGCTGTTAGTCGTGTCCAAGGCACTGTTTTGCAAGGCCAGCGCATTGCTTAATGTCAGTATGCCAGCCGACACGGTCGTCGCACCAGTGTAGGTGTTCGCACCGGAAAGAATCACCCCGCCGGTCCCCGTTCCAGCCTTCGTCAGGGAATGCGCACCGCTGATAACGCCACCGACGGTCAATGCATTGGTAGAGTTATTCGTCCACGTCTGATCGGCGCCCAAGATCACGGGGGCACTAATAGTGCCGCCCTTACCGCTCGTATTGACCGTGATTCCGCCAGTCCCTATCGTCAGCGTATTACCATCGGCACTCAGACCCAAGGCGTTGGTCGTATCGGCGAGCGTCAGACTCTTGATGCTCATGTCCGCGCCCAAGGTAGTGGCGGTCGGTGCGGTCGTGACGGTGGAATCAGAGAAAGTAACATCGGTTCCCGACCCAGGCACCAAAGCCTGAACTGAGCCGCCGGACGTGCTCGTCCAGTTGCTGCTGGCACTGCCATCCGATACTGCCCAGACAGAGGCCCCATTGGCGGTCCCGCCCCTCCAGAATGCGGTGGTTAGCGCTGTCGCGCTGGTGATCGCGACTTGAACGTCGGTGGCAGATTTGGACAATGCTCCAACGGTGAAGTTGGTGTTATTATAGACCTTGCCGAGTGAATAGGTCGCGTTGTTCAGAGTGCTGCCGGCACCACCGCCATGGACGAGCGTATAGGTATTCGTGCCCGTCAAAGGAGAGACACCGTTAATCCCGTATACATTGACAGCGACAGCGGCCGCATTGGTGGTCGCGTTGCCCGCCACATTGATTGCCGCGCTGGTGGCTGTGGAGCCGATTGATCCTCCAATCGTCGTGCCCGCGCCACCGGTAATCCCCAGCGTTCCGGCAATAGCCAATTGAGAGTCAGCCGAGGCGTTATAATTCAAACCGGTCCCGGCAGCGACCGTCACCCCGCCGGCACCAGTGCCCAGCGACGAAGCGCTCTTTGCAAGGATAGCTCCATTGCTTATCACCGTCGCACCAGTGTAGGTGTTAATGCCGGCGCCGTTTAAAAAGAGTATTCCAGTGCCAGACTTGGCGATGCCTCCGCTGCCACTGATGACACCACTGATGGTGACGGAAGGGTTTTGCCCATTGTTCGTGATAACGGTCAAAGTATTTCCATTCAGATTCACACCCCCACTGAGAACCATGGCGGCGTTGCCACTGTTGGTAGCCAGGCTGATGGTCGAATTGCTCTGCAAGTTGACGGTGCCAGTCAGGTTGGGCGTGGCGCCGGAACCAGTGCTGCTGAAGAGCGCGCTGGTTCCGTTGATGTTAATGGTATTGGCGATACTCACGCCGCCCTGGAGCTGCAGTTGGGCGCCGTTGGCCACAGTTACCGCTCCCGTGCCGAGCGCCGTGTTAGTGGTAGCCCTTAGAGCGCCCGAGCTAATCGTCGTGCCACCGCTGTAGGTATTGGAGCCGCTCAACGTCACCAGACCCGTCGCGGTCGTTGCGGCAGTTGCCACCGTTGTTCCTACCCCCCCGAAGGCCACCGAACCAGTGCCTGAGATCACCGAGGAGATGGTGATGCCTTGCGTATTGGTGACGACATCCAGTTCGCCAGTCGTGACCAAGCCGGGATTGGCCGCTGTTCCAGTGATGGTCAGCAAGCCGGTGCCGGCATTCATCAAGCCGCTCAATCCCAGACTCGTGGTGCCCAAGCCCAGTGTAGCCGCCGCCCCAGTGTAACGAAGCGTGTTGCCCACCGTGTTCGCGGTTTGCGTCTGCGCACCCGCGAGGGTGTAGTTGGTTGTCGCGGAACCCACGGTGGTCGGAAGAGTCGTGGCCGCACCGAGGCTGGAGATGGCGTTGCCGGCTCCGTTCGCAACCGCGTAATCCAAAGTGGTGCCCGTGCCAAGGAAAGCCCATGGCCCAATAATGCCGTTGGTATTGGTCGTGCTGGCGATAGTCCCCGTGGTGTTGCCGAAATAAACCATGCCACCGGCACTATGGGTGACGGCGCCCAAGTTGAGGGTCGTGCCAGATACGGTATTATTCACCGTTCCCATTCCGACGTTTGCATTGAGACCAGCTACCGTCTGCGACGCAGCAGCCGCTCCGCTAAAATTGAAAATGCCGGTGCCGCCGACCGCCAGTGTGGAACTGGAATCCAGCGAACCGCCGCTACCAAGAGTGAGCGTGCCTTGATTAACCGTCGTTGCGCCCGTGTAGGTATTGCCCCCGGAAAGCACCAGCGTGCCCGCGCCCGTCTTGGTCATGCCGTCATTGCCTGCCAGAATGGAACTGATCGTGGCCGTTTGGTTGGTCACTGTGATCGTCGGCGCTGTACCCGTTGTCGTATCCAGCGTGAGTGTGCTACCAGTCAGAAACCAATTATTGCTGGGCGAGGAATTGTCGCCGAACTTCATATTCCCTATCGTCCGGGCTGCACTCAGGGTCACGGTCTGGTCCGCGAAGATATTCAAGGTGCTAAAATCCGCGGTAAAATCGGTGCCGTCGGCCACGATGCTACCCGACCAGTTGCCAACCGTGCTCCAATTTCCACTCGCAAAGTTCGTCCACGTGCCGTTGGCGGCACGGACGATCTGCGCAGATGAAAGAAGAAGAGACGCCGACAGAGAGACGAAAAAGGCGCGCAACAGCGGGCGACAGTATGCAGTGGGGCGGGGGTTCATGGCCTATACCCTAGCATAAATCCCCCTTTAGGGGTTAGCCGACTACTGACCTTAAATGTGTCTTTTCCTGATCTACGCCCGCCAATACCCGGCATTAATTTGTCGCCGAGCGAGGATTCTTTGACCGCAAACGCGGACCCGTCACCACCGCGCTGCGATCTCCACCCGTCCGGAACTGCCGCTGGAACTGGCCCGGCGTCTGTCCGGTCACGCGACGAAATACCTTGGTAAAATGGATGCGATCGGAGAATCCCGACTGCTCCGCCACATCGTCAATGAGCGCCGCCGGTTCCTTCAACAACAGGCTCGCATGCTCGATGCGAATTCGTCGGATGTAGACACTTAGGTCAACTTCCGCGTGTTGCTTGAACTTTCGGCTCAGAAAATCCGGATGACAACGGAGATGGGCGGCAATATCCTTGATGTTAAACGCCTTGCCTACACTTGCGGCGACATAGCGCATCGTTTCCTGAATCACAAAAGGCAAAGGAGGACCGTCGGCAGGCACATATTTCTCCAACTCGGCACCGTTGGACCTGATGATCTCGCGATACCAATGCGCAGAGTCCTTCAGCGTGCGCCGCTGAGTCGCGTAATCCACGTGGATGAGCCCGAAGCGGTGCTTGTAGCCCTCCTGCCACTCGAAATTGTCCATGAGCGACCAGACGAAATACCCGCGCACGTCGATGCCCTCCGCCAGCGCGCGCCGCAGCTGCAGCAGGTAGCTGATCATGAATTCCACCCGCACCTGGTCGTGCACCCGCCCGTCGTGGCCGACCATGTCGCAATTGGACATGCCGTTTTCGGTGATCACGATCGGCAGCTTGTAGGTTTCCGCCAGAAATTTGGGTCCCCAATAAAGCGCCTCGGGCGTCTGGTTCCAAAGGTAGAGCGTGCGCGGGTGCCCGGGTGGCAGAGGAGCCAGCACCGGCACACCGCCCGGCCCCGCCTTGATCGCCTCACCCTGAAAAATATTGCACCCGTAAAAATCGATCGGCTGCTGGATGATCTTGAAATCGGCCTTCGTCGCACGCGGCGCGGCCGCCCCATAAGCCCGCAGCCCCTCCTCGGGATAGCGCCCGAACACCACCGGGTCGCCCCACCACCGGTTGTTCCAAACCCCGTCCGGCCACACCGAATTGGTGGCGATGCGCGCGGCGTTCACGTCGTCGAGCGACTCCGTTGCCGGATAATAAATCGTCCCTGCGGGCGACCAGCCCACGATGGGCTTCTTCTTCGCCCGCGTGCGGATCACCTCGACGGCCCTTCCGTGCGCCAGCAGCGCATGATGCCCCGCCAGCAGCACCTCGGGCAGGTCGAGCCGCAGGCCCGGGGCGTGCTCGCCGCTCGCATGGCCGAGACCGATGAAGCACTGCGGCTCGTTCAACGTCACCCAGTGCGTGACGCGGTCCGACAGCCGCTCCACCACCGCCGCCGTGTATTTGGCAAACCATGTCGGGCTGTCCGGGTTGAGCCAGCCCCCGCGCAGGAACAGTTCGTAAGGAAAATCCCAGTGAAAAAGCGTCACCCAAGGCTGGATACCGGCAGCCAGTAATTCGTCCACCAGCCGGTCATAGAACGCCAGCCCCGCCTCGTTCACCGCACCCGTGCCCGCCGGCATCACGCGCGCCCAGGAAACGGAAAGACGGTAGGAATTGAGCCCCACCTTCGCCATGAGGGCGACATCCTCCTTGTAGCGATTGTAGTGGTCGCAGGCCACCTGTCCGGTCTGCCCCTCCCACACGTGCCCGCGTCGGCGCGAGAACATGTCCCAGACCGACGGCCCCTTGCCGTCGGCGTCCCATGCGCCTTCGATCTGATAAGCGGACGCCACGGCGCCCCAGTGAAACTTGGCTGGAAAAGGCATGCAGGGTAAGGGGATTTCATCGTCTAAATCAGGTGCGGACATGGCCCCTTAAATAGAACGATTTGAAAGCACAGATAGTCTATAACCGATTAAAATCGAGCAAAACCAGCCTCATCCGCCCCTTCTCGGCATCGGCAAATGACACATTTTGCATCGGCAGACGCCTAACGCCTCATCTCCGGACAATGGTATCCTCCGGTCGTTTTCACAGCCCCGCTTTTCCGCGTTATTGCTCCGCGGAGCCCCGTCCCCACCGCGACTCCGCCCTTTTTCATCATTCAACCATGAGTTCATCGTTTCCCTCCAACTTCACCTGGGGTGCCGCCGCGGCCTCCTACCAAATCGAAGGCGCCTGGGACGCCGACGGCAAAGGCGCGTCCGTCTGGGACATGCTCTCGCATCAGAAGGGACGCGTGTGGGAAGGCCACACCGGCGACACCGCGTGCGACCATTATAACCGCTACAAGGACGACGTCGCCCTCATGTCGGACATGGAGCTGCAGGCCTACCGGCTCTCCGTCTCCTGGCCGCGCATCCTCCCCACCGGCACCGGCAAGATCAACGAAGCCGGCCTCGGCTTTTATGACCGCCTCGTCGACGAACTCCTCGCCGCAGGCATCCAGCCTTGGGTGACGCTTTTTCACTGGGACTATCCCTACGACCTGTTCCTGCGTGGCGGCTGGCTCAATCCCGACAGCGCGAAGTGGTTTGCCGACTACACCGCCATTGTCGTTGACCGCCTCTCCGACCGCGTCCGCCACTGGATAACCCTGAACGAGCCGCAGTGCTTCATCGGACTCGGCCACCTCAACGGCGAACACGCCCCCGGCCTCAAGCTCGGCCTCCGCGAGGTCCTTCAGGCCGGCCACCACGCCCTCCTCGCCCACGGCATGTCCGTGCAGACCATCCGCTCCCGGGCGAAGCAGACTCCCATCATCGGCTGGGCGCCCGTCGGCTCCGTCCATTATCCCGTCACCAACTCCGCCGCCGACATCGCCGCCGCCTACGCCGGCATGGATGCCGTCTGGGGTGACAATTGCTGGAACAACCGCTGGTGGGGCGACGCCCCCGTCCTCGGCTCCTATCCCGAGCAAGGCCTGAAGGCCTACGGCAAAAATGCCCCGCGCTTCACCGACTCCGACTTCGACATCATCAAGCAGCCGCTCGATTTCTACGGCTGCAACATCTACAGCGCCACCCCCACCAAGGCTGGTCCCAACGGCGAAATCGTCGTCGCCGATCTCGGCGCCGGGTCCCCCCACACCCACTTCCTCTGGAAGCGCACCGACGAGGCCCTCTACTGGGGCACCAAGTTTCTCTCCGAACGCTACAAGCTCCCCGTCGTCATCACCGAAAACGGCCTCACGCTCCCCGACTGGGTCTCCCTTGACGGCGCGGTGCACGATCCGCTGCGCATCGATTTTCTCCACCGCTACCTCCTCGGCCTCAAGCGCGCCATCGACGAAGGCGTCGACGTGCGCGGCTACTTCCAATGGTCGATCATGGACAACTTCGAATGGGCCGAGGGCTACAAGCACCGCTTCGGCCTCGTCCATGTGGACTACGAAACCCAAAAACGCACCCCCAAGGACTCCGCCTACTGGTATCGCGACGTCATCCGCTCCAACGGCGCCAGCCTGCACAATTCCGAACACTCCCTTTTATCAACTGTCAGCTCTTGAAAACATACCCCATGACAAAACAAAACGCCCTCCATGGCGGACCGTCGGTCTCCCCCGACCGTCCGGTATCCCCCGC
>FSTE01000161.1_pt1 | contig 16690 bp, 11 predicted proteins | sample 1637071 | NCBI WGS metagenome assembly FSTE01 (sample SAMEA3914818, study PRJEB12502) | metagenome | biome: forest; material: soil | place: Canada | collected 2010-06-26 | depth 0.1 m
CATTTCTTCCGCGAGATGGAGTTCTCCACCGACCGCGGCGCCATCGGTTCATGGGCCCCGCTCTTGACCGAAGGCCGCCCCGACGTGCCCATCGCCGCCACCAAGATGAACACCGGCACCGACGTGAACTTCGGCGAGATTTCCCGCAAGCTCCTCGGCTGGCTCAGCCGCCAACCCGGCTGCGGTATCGCCTCCAACCACCGCGTCACCGACCTCGGTAAAACCGACACCGGCTGGTCCGTCACCATCCGCGACCTCGCCACCGACGAACTCCGCCGCAACACCGCCAAGTTCGTCTTCGTCGGTGCCGGCGGCGGCAGTCTCCACCTTCTCCAGAAAGCCGGCATCCCCGAGAGCAAGGGCATCGGCGGCTTCCCCATCGGCGGCCAGTGGCTCGTCTGCGACAACCCCGCCATCGTCGCCAAGCACGAGGCCAAGGTTTACGGCCAGCCCCTCGACGCCGCGCCCACCATGGCCGTGCCCCACCTCGATACACGCATCCTCGACGGAAAAAAGACCCTCCTCTTTGGCCCCTTCGCCGCGTGGACCACCAAATTCCTCCACAAAAAAGGCAGCGTCCTCGACCTCCCCGGCTCCGTCAAACCGCACAATCTCGCCACCCTCGTCAAGATCGGCGCAACCAATCTCGACCTCGTCAAATACCTCGTGCAACAGGGGACCCAGTCCATGGAAGACCGCATGGAAGTCCTCCACGTTTTCTATCCCGCCGCGAAGAAGGAAGACTGGAAACTCGTCGACGCCGGCATCCGCGTGCAGGCCATTAAAAAAACCGACGGCCAGGCCGGCATCGTCCACTACGGCACCGAAGTCATCACCAACGAAGACCGCACGCTCTCCGCCCTCCTCGGCGCTTCTCCCGGCGCGTCCGTCTGCGTCCACATCGTGCTCGAAGTCATCCAGAAATGCCTCCCCCGTCTCCTCGCCGCCGAGGAGGGCAAGGCCCGCCTGAAAGCCATGATCCCCACCTACGACGTGGACATCAAGAAACCCGAAAACGCCGACCTCTTCCGCGCCCAATCCCGCCGCGCCTCGGAACTCCTTCAACTCGCCTGACCGCTAGCTCCTAGCCTCTAGAAACTAGCCACTAGTCCCCATGCCCTCCGTCAAACCCCTCCACCTCGCCGCCATCGATCTCGGAGCCACCAGCGGCCGCGTCATCCTCGGCACCTGGGCGAAAAACAAGCTCACCCTCGCCGAGGTCCACCGCTTTCCCAACGCCTTCCAGTCCATCGGCACGAATGATTATTGGAATATCACCGGCCTCTGGAACGAGATCCTCGCCGGCCTCGCGAAGGCCGTCACCACCCTCCCGCGCGGCGCGAAGCTCGCCTCCGTCGGCGTGGACACCTGGGGTGTGGACTACGCGCTCGTCAACGACGCCGGCCGCCTCGTTTTTCCCGTGCACGCCTACCGCGACGCCCGCACGCAGCCCGGCCTCAAGCGCCTGAGCGACACCCGCGCCGCCCTCGAACGCATCTACGCCGCCACCGGCATTCCCGCCGTCTTCTACAACTCCTCGTTTCAACTCGAGGAAACCGTCGCCACCTGCCCCGCCGTCGCCGACCTCGCCACGCGCTGCCTCTTCCTTCCCGATTATTTCAACTTTCTTCTCTCGGGCAAGATGGCCAACGAGCTGACCATCGCCAGCACCACGCAGCTCCTCGACGTCCACTCGACCGACTGGTCGCGCGCCGCACTCGACCATTTCCACCTTCCCGCGACGTGGTTTTCGAAACCCGTCCTCGCCGGCACCAAGCTCGGCAAAGTCCGCGGCATCGACGCGCTCAAGGCCACGCAGGTCATTGCCGTCCCCGGCCACGACACCGCCTGTGCCTACGACGCCATGCCGGCCTCGCCCGACGGCACCGACCTCTTCCTCAGCTCTGGCACCTGGTCGCTCGTCGGCTTCGAAAGCGACACGCCCATCCTCGGCGCCGAGGCCCTCGCCGCCCGCATCGCCAACGAACGCATCGGCGACGGCCGCTACCGTCCCCTCACCAACGTCATCGGCCTCTGGCTCCTCGAAGGCACGCTCAAGGACTTCGCCTCGCGCCCCACCACCAACGCCGGGTGGGCCAAGCTCATCACCGCCGCCGAAAAGCTACGTGGGAGCGAGCTTGCTCGCGATCTCCTCGACGTCACCGACGCCACGCTCACGAACCCCAAGTCGATGAAGGCCGCCATCGATGCCCAGTTGAAACGCCGCAAGCTCCGCGCGCCGCGCGACCTCCCCGGCTACGTTCGCCTCATCTGCGACTCCCTCGGCCAAGGCCACGCCAACGCGATGCGCGCCTTCGAACGCCTCGCGAACAAGAAATTCAAACGCATCCTCATCGTCGGTGGCGGCGGCAAGAACCGCCTGCTCTGCCAGGCGACCGCCGACCACGCCGGCGTGCCGGTCGTTTCCTTCGAACTGGAAGGCTCCGCCGTCGGCAACCTAGCCTCGCAGCTCATCTCGCTTGGCGCGGTGAAGAACCTGAAGACCTTCCGCACCCTCCTCGGCAAATCCCTCAAGCAGACGGTTTACGCTCCGATCAAGTCCCGCTAACCGTCGTCCTCAGGGCGTAGGCGCGGCAGGCAGGGACAACTTGATCAGTCCGCCCAGAGTCGGATCGGTCTTGGTCGCGCCGGGCAACAGGAAGAAGCCCTGACCCACCACATTGGTCGCGACCGGGGTGACCAGCTGCAGGAAAGAACCCTCCAGTGGAACCGTCCGCGCGGGAGTGGAGCCGTTCGCCGCCAGCTTCATCGTGCCAGTGAAGGAACCGTCTGCCAGGTTCACCGTCGCGGTCAGAGAAGATGTCCCGGTGCCGGTGAGCACCACTGCTTTCCCGGAAGCGGCCAACGTCACGGTAACGGGCAGACTGTAAACGTTGTTTGGACTTTGGTTGGAAAGGAACGGAGACAAGGTGTCTGACACTTCGGGATTCCCATTGGAATCAAGCGTCCATTGCAAACAGGAGACCACCAGAGTGAGCGTGCGGCCGGAACCAAGGCCCAGCTTGGTGGCGAGCGCGGTCACGTCGGACACCGGCGTCCAGGGTTCGATGCTCACGTTAAAGCCGAGCAGGCCAAAACCGGAGGGGAACACCTTGTCCTTGGCGCTGCCATTCTTGACCCAGTAAAAATCCTGCCCCTGACCGGAGGCCACATGATAAGTCGAGGGCTGCTCGGAGCGAGGACTGAGGGGCAGGAAGCCGCCGGTAAAACTCCATGCCCGTTTGTAGGGCATCATAAAAGGCCGGTAGGTCGCGGAGGCATCGGCGGGAAACGAACCCGTCACCACCGTCCCATCCGGCAGCTTGCCAGTGACCTGCATGATGCCGGTCGTGGCGATTTTGGCGGTCGCATGGCCCGCGCCCTTCGGGAAGGACAATTGCGTGGGGTTATAATCCGCAACATCTCCCAGAGCCATCGCGTAGGTGCCCGCCCACGGCGCAGGCACGGTCGCGCCATATCCGCCGGTCTTGACACCACCCACGAGGGTATCGACCTCACCCTGCGGATAGGCGACGGGGATTACGGGGATGGTGAACGAACCGGTGAGAGCGGCATTTCTGTCCAGCGACAATGAGACCGAGAATCCACCACCCAAGGAAAGACTGGCCGACGCCGACGAGTTGAGGGAATTCAATGCAAACACACCCTTCAACTTGCTCACAAAGCCGCTCCAATGTGTGAGCGTGCCAGTAAAAGCCCCGGTCGCAGTGACCAAAATCCCGACTTTCCCGAGCGGCACACCGCCGGGGTTGACCAGCAGCCCTTCAAACGCCCCGGTCATCATCTGCAAAAACGGCTGCACCACAAAAGTGCGGCTCGCCACCGCGCTTTTGACTGAGCCGATCTGCGACCAAGTCGTGAAAGTATAAATTCCAGGCTTGGCCGTGACGGTGCCCGTGATCTGACCGGTCGAAGCATTGATCGTGAGCCCGGCCGGTAGTCCCTTGGCAAAGTAAGTGGTGCCCGAGACCGCGCCGCCACCCGTGATGGTCGCCGGTCCGCCCTGCCGCGCCACGCTCGGCGCCACGGCGGTCACTGTCATAAGCTGGGCGGCGCTCGCCTTGCCCTTTCCCGCAGTGATCACCACGCAGTGATACTGGTCGCCGGACACCGCCAGATTGGCCGGCACCGTAAGGATCGCGGTGGTCGTGCCCGTGTAGCCGCCACCGGTATCGTTAATGGCGACCCATACCTTGCTGCCGACGGGCAGTCTCTGCCACTGGAACGTGCTCGCCACCGTGTTAGCCACTCGAAAGACCGCCACTTGGCCCGGACCGACGGTCAGTCCGGTCGAACTGACGATGGCGGTGGATTCCACGATATGTCCGCTGGTGTCGGCGGCGCGCACGGTGATGGCCGCCGTCCCTGCCGCCTTCGGCGTGAGGATGAGCTGGCTGGTGGCGAGCGTGGCCCCGGTGATACTGGCGTTGATGACCGCCGGATTGGTGCTCTCCGCGCTCAAAAAGGGCAGGAGCGGCAGCGAATCAATCATCACCAGATTATTTATCTGCACATAGTTACCATCCTGATAATTATTCCTAAGAGGGGTGCTGGTGAAATCGCCATCCAAGTTATTAGGAAAGCCAGAAACATTATGAGCAGGTAACGCCGCGATCGCATCCGCCACTTGCATGCCGGTGCCCAAGACCTGCGCAAAGGCAGTGAACCCTCCGTTTTGGGTGTTCAAGTTATTCAGCCCCGAGCCGTCGTTATCCGCGAGGTTGATGAACCACTGATTCGTGGCGCTGTTGATCGATTCCGGCGTCGGATTATTGGGATCGTCCGGTCCCACCTTCGCCATGGCCAGCGTCCCACGCGTGTTGGAAAGATTGAACTCGTTGACCACAGTCCCCAGCGACTGCACGACGCCCAAACTCGAGTTATCGAGCGTGTAGGCTCCGGTCTGGAATACAAAGCCCGCCACGAGGCGATTGATGATCAGATGATCATAGGCCCCGGAATTCACATAGCGCAGAAAATTGGCCACCGTGGCGGGCGCCTTGTCGGCGCGCAGCTCGATGTTGATCTTCCCCAAAGTGGTGTTGAGTTGCACGACCTGCCCCGTGGCCCCCGGAATCCCGATGTAGGCGCCCAGATTTAGGGAGACCGCGCCGGACCCGGTTCCAATATTCAACGCCGGCAAGGCCTGCAGGACCGCCGGCGTCGCCGAGGTTTCATCCGAAGCCCCATACGCACGCACGCACGCAACCATCGTCACTAGAATCAGGGCAAGGGGTAGTCTCATAAAAAGGGGTTGAACATAGTCGGCTCTGACTCCCTCGCAAAGCTTTTGTGCCGTTTCCGCCCACCCGAATTTCAGGCCGGACGCTTCGCGCACTCGCTCAATTGGTTATACAGCGCCGCCAGCCGCGGAGTCGGCACGCCCTTCGCCTGCGCACGTCGCAATGGCTCGCCCCAGATCGGCTCCAGCTCAAGCGGCTTGCCCGCCAAGTAGTCCAACATCGTCGAAGGCTTATATGGCCCCATCGGACGCGTGCGCTCGACTTGGTTCACCACAAAATCCTCGGGGATCTTGAATCCATACGCCGCCGCCGAAGCCTGCACCTCGCGCATCAGCGCCCACACCTCGGCCTCCCGCTCCGCCGACTGCAAGATCACGTCGGTCGTCATGCCGTCATGCACCACCGAGAGACCGTTGAACGGCACGTTCCACACCAGCTTCCGCCAGCGCGTTTCGAGCAGACTCGGACTAACTTCCGCCTTCACCCCCGCCCGCCCAAACCAATCCGCCACCGCCTGCGTGCGCGGCTGCGGCGCGCCGGCAAATTCCCCGATCACGACATGCCCCGGCATCGTGCACTCGGTCACGCCCGGCGCAATGCGGTTGGCGCAGATAAAACATAACCCGCCCAACGTCCTCTCCGGCCCGACTACCGCCGCCACAGGTTCGTCCACGCCGAGGCCGTTCTGCAGATTCAGCACGACCGTGTTGGCATGCATCAACGGCGGCAGGATGCACGCGAGCTGGTCATTGGCGGTGGCCTTCAGCGGGATGACGACGAGATCAACCGGCCCGATTTCCTCCGGCGTCGCGGCGGCCTTCACCGACGGCAGCGCGAAGTCGCCGTCCGTAGCCTTCACCGTGATCCCGCGCATGCGCAGCACCTCAAGATCACCCCGCGCCAAAAACGAAACGTCCGCCCCCGCCCGCGCCAGCCGGCCTCCGTAATACAACCCGAGCGCACCCGACCCGACGATGGCGATGGAGGAAATAGTGGACACCCGTGAACACTAAGGTGGATGAACGACAACAATCCAGAACTCTGAATGCCTTTGCCCCTTATCTGCGTCGATCTGCGCAATCTGCGGTTAAAATCCGACGGCCTTAATACCCGAGACCCACAACCAAAACTGGCCTGATCGTGCTATAAAACGCCCTTTCGGTTAAGGCGCCTGGCCCGCCCGTCTGCTATCGTCGCCCTCTACTCTTTACCCATGCCTACCCTTCCCCGCCTCACCGACCTGCGCTGCGAACATCTCGTCAATCCCCTCGGCCTTGACGAAGCCGCGCCACGTTTTTCCTGGAAACTCGCCGACCCCCGCACCGGCGCCGCCCAGATCGCCTACCAGATCGAAGTCTCCGCCGCCAACGCAGTCGTGTGGGACTCGCGTCGCATCGACGCCGACACCTCCGTTCTCATCCCCTATGCCGGCCCGGCTCTGCAACCGCACACTCGCTACCACTGGCGCGCGCGTATCTGGGACCACACCGGCGTCGTGACCGCCTGGAGCGAAACCGCCTGGTTCGAGACCGGCTTTCTCTCGGCCAACGCCCCATGGCCGAAAGCCACGTGGATCGGCCTCTCGCTTCCCTCCGCTGACCCTCAGTCCGTCCGCCATCTGTGCAAAACCTTCCGCCTTCCCTCCGCCCCGCGCGAAGTCCGCCTCTACATAACCGCACGCGGCATCTTTGAACCCCACCTCAACGGTGAACGCATCGGCTGCGACGTGCTGACTCCCGGCTGGACCGACTACCGCCACCGCATCGAATACCTCACCCACGACGTCACCGCCCAGCTCCACGCTGGGGAAAACACCCTCGGCGCCCTGCTCGCCGACGGCTGGTATGCCGGCTATCTCACCTGGTCGAAAACCCGCGGCCATTACGGCAAGGAAACCGCGCTCCTCGCCACCCTGCGTATCGTCGACGCCGATGGCACCGTCCACTGGATCGGCACCGATTCTTCATGGCGCGGCGCGAGTGGCCCGTTCCTCTCCGCCGATCTCTACAACGGCGAGAACTTCGACGCCCGCCTCGACGCCCGCGATTGGTGCACGCCCGCCTCTTCGTCCAAGGGCTGGAAATCCGCGCGCGTTCTCACCTTCCCGTCCGTCGCCCTCACCGCCAAGGCCTTCGGCCGCGTGCGCACCATCGAGGAACTGAAACCCGTCGCCCTCACCCAACCCGCAAAAGGCCGCCACGTCTTCGACCTCGCCCAAAATATGGTCGGCGTCATCCGCCTGCGCATCCGCGCCCCGCGCGGCACCCGCATCACCATCCGTTACGCCGAGATGCTCCAGGCCGACGGCACGCCTTACACCGAAAATCTCCGCTCCGCGAAGTGCACCGACACCTACGTCTGCCGCGGCGGCGGCCTCGAAACCTACGAGCCGCGCTTCACCTTCCACGGCTTCCGTTACGTCGAGCTCTCCGGTCTCAAAACCAAACCGCGCCTCGATGCCGTCACAGGCCTCGTCTGGCACACCGAGATGACTCCGACCGGCACGTTCACCACCTCGAATCCGCAGGTGAACCAGCTCCAGAGCAACATCCGCTGGGGCCAGCGCGGAAACTTCCTCGAGGCGCCCACCGACTGCCCGCAGCGCGACGAGCGCCTTGGCTGGACCGGCGACGCGCAGGTCTTCATTCCCACCGCCGCCTTCAACTACGACGTTGCCCCGTTCTTCCGCAAATGGACGCGCGACCTCGTGGACGGCCAGTATGAAACCGGCGCCTATCCCGACGTCGCGCCCGATCTCCTGAAGCAACTGTATCCCGAAGTCCAAGGTGGCAACGCCGCCTGGGCCGACGCCGGCATCATCTGCCCCTGGGTCATCTACCAGAAATACGGCGACGTGCGCATCCTCGAGGAAAACTACCCCGCGATGGCGCGTTACATCGCCCATCAGGAAAAAACCGCCGTCAACCACATCCGGCCCGACACCTATTACGGCGACTGGCTCGCACCCGACGCCTCCGAGGGGGGCTGGGGTGCCACCCCGAGCGACCTCATCGGCACCGCCTACTTCGGGCGCACCACCGGCATCATGGCCGAGATCGCCCGCCTCCTCGGCCGCGCAGCCGACGCCAAACGCTTCGACAAACTCCACACCAAAGTCGTCGCCGCCTTCAACCGCCACTTCGTCACGAAGGACGCCCGCCTCGCCGGCGACACGCAAACCGCCTACCTGCTTGCGCTCGGCTTTGATCTGCTCCCCGAGAAACTCCGCCCCGATGCGGTCGCCCATCTCGACCGCGCCTTCGGCCGCCGCAGGCACCATCTATCGACCGGTTTCGTCGGCACGCCCCTGCTCTGCCCCGTGCTCAGCCGCTTCGGCCGCACCGACTTCGCCTACAAACTCCTCTTCCACGACGACTACCCATCGTGGCTTTTCCCCGTCAAAAACGGCGCGACCACCATGTGGGAGCGCTGGAACAGCTGGACGCCCGACAAGGGCTTCGGCGATGTCGGCATGAATTCGTTCAACCACTACGCCTACGGCGCGATCGGCGAGTGGCTCTACTCCACCGTCGGCGGCATCAGCGAACTCGCCCCCGGTTTCAAACGCATCCTCCTGCGCCCGCAGCCGCACGAAAAACTCACCCACGCCGCCGCCACCTTGGAATCGCCTTACGGTAAAATCAGCAGCGCCTGGAAGCGCACCCGCTCCACCTTCACGTGGACCGTCATCGTTCCGCCGAACACCACTGCCACCGCCGTCCCGCCCGCCGCGTCGCTCGACGCCGTCAAAGCCAACGACAAGCCCTGGTCCGCGCACGCCGGCATCCGTGCCGCTGACGCGTTCGATAGCCGTCCCGCGCTCACGCTCCTGCCCGGCCGCTACACCTTCATCATGCCTGCCTGATTTCTGGCGGCATGCATCAGGCCTCGCGTTCGCCTCCGGCTATACCGGCGACGGACGCGAATCCATCGGCGCATCCGGTGCCGAACCCGCGGAATATCGCCATGCCCTCGGAGTGGTTCTCAACCGCACGCGAAAAGCGCGATGCAGACTCGAAACCGACTCAAACCCTGACTCCAGGCTGATCTCCAACACCGATTTCCCCGTGCCTCGCAGCAACGACGCGGCGGTCTGCACCCGCAAATCATGCAGGTAGGCCAGCGGCGAACAACCCATCGCCTGTAGAAAAACCCGCCGGAACTGCGGCTCGCTCAGTCCGCAGCGCTTCGCGAGCGCCCCCATCCTCAACGGCTTCGCCGAATCCCTCATCAGCACCTGCAACGCGGGTGCCAACCTCCCGTAATCAGGCCGCATGTGCATGCCCGCGCCCGCCGGTTTCAGCCGGTGAGCCTGGACCAGGATTTCCAGCACCAATCCCCGGATGGCCAGCGAGCGGCCCAAGGCGTCGCCCGCCAATTCCTCCGCGAGCCGAAACACCGCCCGCGCCAGCGCCGGCTGCTCCATGTTTTTAAATACATTGGCAAAATCCGGTCCGCACAGTGCGCCCGTATCCAGCCAGCGCGGTTCCGCCGCTCCCGGCGGCACCAGCTTCACCGGGTCCAGATAGATCCAAGTCCAGCGACTCTTCGTCCCCGGCGCACTGCGCGCCAAATGCGGCTCGGCCGGCGTGATCACCACCACATCGCCTGTCGCAAAGGTCCTGACCTTGTCGGCGATCACAAACACCCCGTGGCCTTCGTGACAGCAACCCAGCTCCAAACACCGGTGCACGTGCAAACGGGTGATAGGCCTGTCGCTCAGTTCATAATCCGCATCCGCCAGGATCGGTTCGACCGGATCGAGCGCGACATCCCAGGTCATGATGGCCAGCGACTGTGATCGTTTTTGCGTCATGTATGCCCGTTTCGGCAACGTTTGTAGCTTTAACGCGTGCTAAAGTGTCCGCCGTTCCGCAATCCCCAAACCTCCGATCCTTCAAACCATGTCCGGCTGGGCCCCCCTCCAAGAACTTGTCCGCGAAGAATTCCGCCAGTCCATCGAGGAAGGCAAAGACCCCGCGGCGGTCGAAGCCCTGCGCGCCGCCTGCGAGGAGGCCGGCACCGATGAATCCGTTCTCGCGGCGATTCACGAACGTTTGCTGGCCCTGCCGGTTCGGGCGGACTTCCCGTTCGAGGAACCCAGCGATTTCGCCGGCATCCGCGCGTTGCGCACACCAGGACCCAAACTGCCTGCGCCTGTGCTCGATGATGAAACTCTTTTGGACAAGTTGCATGGTGCGTGGCTCGGGCGTTGCGCCGGCTGCGCACTCGGAAAACCCGCCGAGTCTCTCTTCATGGACAAAGCCGGGGCCCCGGACTCCTGGCTCCGCCAGAAACGCTACCTCACCGCGATTTCCCCCGACGAATGGCCGCTGCGGGATTACTTTCCCGAACATTCGCCCGCCGAGTCCGAAACCGGCGGCTTGCTCTGGGGTCCGGGCTCCGTGCGCGAACGGATCGCCTTCATGGAATCCGACGATGATATCCGCTACACCGTGCTCGGCCAAAAAATCCTCCTGAAGCACGGTTCATCGTTTTGCTCGTCCCACGTCGCCGGCGAATGGCTCATGCTGGGTTATCGCTATTTCTGCACCGCCGAGACCCAAGCCTATCGCAACTTCGTGCTGCGTTGCGACGGCTTCCGCAATCCCCGTGATGGAGCCGCGCTCGACGCCTCCACTGACTGGGATTGGGTGGCGCATCACCTGAATCCCTACCGCGAATGGATCGGCGCGCAGATCCGCGTCGACTCCTACGGCTACGCCGCTCCGGGGAATCCCTCGCTCGCCGCCGAGTTCGCCTGGCGCGACGCACGCATCAGCCACGTGAAAAACGGGATTTACGGCGCGATGCTGTGCGCGGCCATGATCTCCGCCGCCTTCGTCACTGATGATGTGCTCCTCATCATCGAAGCCGGCCTTGCTGAAATTCCCCGCACCTCCCGCCTCCATTCCGAATTGCGGCAGACCATCGCGATCTGCGAAAAACACGGCAATGCGTTCGAATGCTTCGAGGAAGTATTCATCGGGATTCACGCCCTGCTCGGCCATTACCCTGCGGTTCACACGAACAACAACGCCGCGCTGTGCGTGGCGGCCCTGCTCCTCTCCGGCGGTGATTTCCACCGCGGCCTCACGCTCGCGGTCATGGGCGGGTGGGACACGGATTGCAACGGGGCCACCGTGGGCTCGATCGTCGGCGCCATCTGCGGCGCGCGCCGGGCTCCGGACCATTGGACCGGCCGGCTCAACGGCACCCTTCGTTCAGAAGTCGTCGGCTACGATCCCATCGCCATCAGCCAATGCGCTCGTCAGAGCCTTGAAATCGTTCGTCAAACAGGAAGCAGCTGACTTGCCTGCGCCTGCTTCCCGGCACGCCATTCCCTCGGTGTGCAGCCCATGCGCCGGCGGAACTGGCGCGCGAAATAGTTGCTGTCGTTGAAACCCGCCGCCAGCGCAGCCTCCGTCACGGTCTTGTCCGCATCGCGCAACAAGTGACACGCGCGCGCCAACCGGGCCTGCAGCACGTAGTCAATGGGCGACGTGCCCGTCACCGCCTTGAACGCCCGCTTGAACGTGCTCAGCGACATCCCGGCCTTTTTCGCCAGCATGCCCAACTCAATCGCATCCGCATGCCGCTCCTCGATGTGGCGGATCGTCTTCTGCACCGCGAGCAGCCGACGTCCGCCGGACGAAGCGTGCTCGCCGTAGTTTCGGGCAAGCCTCACCACGAGTTGCGTGAACAACGCCTCCACCAGCGCCGCGCCGCCCGCCGCGTAGCGTTTCGCCTCGGCGTCTAGCTCGCGCACGAGCGTCATCACGCGGTCGAGTTCGTCGGGAGGAAGCCTCAGATGGCCGACGAACCCTTGCGCGTCGCGATACTTCGGCTCGGACTCGAACAGCGCCTGATACCCCGCCATGCGCCGCACCTCCTCCGTCGGCTCGGGCAGACGCTTCGGCAGAAAAAGAATATTGGTCAGGCTCAGCCCCTTCGTGTCCGCAAACCCGTGAGGATGCTCCGGCGGAATGAAAAATACATCCCCCGCCCCGATGGGGTAGCGCCCCTGCGGAGTCAGATGCGAGGCCGTTCCCCCGGTGATGATGGTCAGCTCGGCAAACTCATGGCGGTGCACCCCCATCGCCCCCTGCGCCGGCATCGAAAGCACTGTCACCGGCAGTTCCGGCACAAAAAAATAATCGGCGACGCGCAGCCTGTTCATGAGGTGAGCCAAACGTGCTAGCCCCGCCCGCGTGCGTCAATCCGCCATGCGCACGCCAAACGCCGCCGCCACGCTCTCCTGCAACCACGGGCCGGCCTTCGCCAAGGCCTGCTCCAGCGGAACTCCGCGCGGCGTGATTTCATGCAGCCGCATGCCGGGCATTTCCACGGCGTCCACCCGTCCCGCAAAGACATGAACCGGTTTTCCCAAGGCAAGCGCCGCACGCACAAGCGAGCCCGGCCCCTTGCCTTGCAGCGAGCTTTCGTCGAAACGCCCCTCGCCCGTGATCACCAGGTCGGCCGCCGCCAGACGCTGCTCGATCCGCAGCCAGTCGACCACCAGCTCGAACCCTGAAACCAGCCGCGCCCCGGCGACCGTCATCAGGCCAAACGCGATTCCACCGGCCGCGCCCGCCCCCGGAGTCTGCGCCAACTCCACGGTGACGCCTCGACTCGCGCACACCAAAGCCGCCATCCGCGCGCTCTCCGCCTCCAATCGCGGTAACGCCTCTGGCCGCAGTCCCTTTTGCGGTCCGTAAACCGTCGCCGCGCCGCGCGGCCCGAGCAGCGGATTCGTCACATCGCACGCGATCCAGATGGGCGGTAATTTCCGCAACCGCCCCGACTCCACGCGCACCACCTGTTTCCAAAAATCCGGCGCCGCACCCGACACGCGCCGACCATCCACATCCAGCAACTCCAGTCCAAGCGCCTCCAATGCGCCCAGCCCCAGGTCATGCGTGGCACTTCCACCCACGCCCAAAAGAATCCCGCTCACGCCCCTGTCGGCCGCCGCGGCCATCAACTCACCGGTCCCGCCGGTATGCGTCTGCCAGACATCGCGCTCGTCCTGACGCAACAAGACCAGCCCGCTGGCCGCCGCCATTTCGATCACCGCCAGTCGCCCGCCGCCCGCACATCCGAGTCGCTGCAAAACCGCCGCCGGCAAACGCGCCGCCTCGATCACGCCAAATCCAGCCTCCACCGGTTTCCCGCGCGGCCCGGCGACTTCCCTCCGCACCCACTCGCCTTGCGCCGCGTCCGTCAGGATGTGCGCAAACCCCTCGCCCCCATCCGTGAGCGGACACAGATCGGCGATCCACTCTGAATGCGTCCGTTTTACTCCGGCCGCAATCGCTCCACACGCTTGCTCCGCCGTAAGCGAGTCCTTGAATTTGTCCGCCGCGATCAAGACATGCATCAAGCCGCAAGCATTGCCGCCGCATACCGGCGAACTCCACCCTATTTCAGGAATCGCCAGAGGGAGTTTGATCACCAAAATTCCCGGGCATCATGTCCACCCAAACCATTCGCCTCCACCGCGTGCTTCGTTCCACCCCCGAGAAAATCTACCGTGCCTTCCTCGAAGCCGATGCCTTGGCCAAGTGGCTTCCGCCCCACGGCTTCACCGCGAAAGTCCATCACCTGGAGGCCAAAGTCGGCGGCACCTTTAAGATGTCGTTCACGAACTTCACGACCGGCAACGGCCACTCCTTCGGGGGCGAATACCTCGAACTCGTGCCGCACGAACGCATTCTCTACACGGACAAATTCGACGATCCGAACCTGCCCGGCACAATCCACGTGAGCGTCACCCTCAAGGCTGTCTCCTGCGGCACCGAGGTGAACATCGAGCAGTCCGGCGTGCCTGCGGTGATCCCCGCCGAGATGTGTTACCTCGGCTGGCAGGACTCACTCACGCAACTCGCCGCGCTCGTCGAACCCGACATCCAGAATTGAGAGGCCCGCCGCTTGGACGCGCAAGTAAGGGCGTGACACTTTTGCTCCGTCCGTAGGATGTGGAGCATGCATCCGGTCCGGCCCGTCCCCTTCGCACGCTATGTCGCCCTCGGCGACAGCTCCACGGAGGGCATCGACGACCCGGATGGCGCCGGCGGCTATCGCGGTTGGTCGCAGCGGCTGGCCGAGCGGATTAACGCCGCCCAAGGCGGCGGCTTGCACTACGCAAACCTCGCCGTGCGCGGCTTGACCACGGCGCAGATCCGCGCGCGCCAGCTCGATGCCGCCCTCGCCCTGCGTCCCGATATCGCCACGGTTTTTTGCGGCACTAACGATGTAACCGGAGTGCGGTTCGATGCCCGCGCGGTGGCGGCCGACATCGAACACATGCAATGCGCGCTGCGCGACGGCGGGGCGACGGTCCTGAGTTTTACGCTGCCTGACCTGACTCCGCTGATGCCGCTGGCACGACTGATCGCGCCCCGCATCGCCGCGCTCAACCGCGCGCTCGCCCAAGCTTCGCACAACACCGGGTCGATCCTCGTGGACTTCGCGGCGTATCCCGTGGCCACCGACCGGCGGCTGTGGAGCGAGGATCGAATCCACGCCAACGCCGCCGGGCACGCCCGCATCGCCGAGGCGCTTGCGCAGGCCCTTCGCCTGCCGAACAGCAACGATGACTGGAAACAGCCGTTCCCCGTGACGCTGGCGCAGACCCGCCGACAATGGTGGTCCGCTGAATGGCACTGGATGCACCGCCACCTGCTGCCGTGGGTTTGGCAGGGAGCCACGGGCCGTTCGTCGGCGCACGGGCGCGGTCCGAAGCGGCCACAACTGTTGCCATTGTGAAACCGCTCCAAGACCGCTGCTTCTTGCGGTGACGTTGGAGCCTTACGAATTCTTAAGCGACGCCATGTCGATCACGAAGCGGTATTTCACGTCGCTCTTCAGCATGCGTTCGTAGGCGTCGTTGATCTGGTCCATGCGGATCATCTCGATGTCGGAGGTGATGTTGTGCTCGCCGCAGAAATCGAGCATCTCCTGCGTCTCCGCGATGCCGCCGATGAGCGATCCGGACAGGCTTTTGCGGCCAATGATCAGGCCAAACGCCGCGACAGGCAGCGGCTTCTCGGGCGCGCCGACGAGGGTGATGTTGCCGTCAACAGCTAGCATGCCGAGGTAGGCGTTGATGTCGTGGTCAGCCGACACGCAATCGAGGATGAAGTCGAACGTGCCCGCGTGCTTAGCCATCTCATCGGCATTGCGCGAGACGACGACTTCGTGCGCACCGAGACGGAGCGCATCGGCCTTCTTGCTCTCGGAGGTGGTGAAGACGACGACGTGCGCGCCGAACGCGCGGGCAAACTTAACCCCCATGTGGCCGAGGCCACCCAGTCCAACGATGCCGACTTTCTTGCCCGGACCGACTTTCAAGTGGCGCATCGGCGAGTAAGTGGTGATGCCCGCGCACAGCAGCGGCGCGACGGCGGCGAGGTTGAGGTTCGCGGGAACGCGCAGGACGAAGTGTTCGTCCACCACGATGCCCTCGGAGTAGCCGCCGTAGGTCGGCAGGTTGAGGTGCTCGTCCATCCCGCCGTAGGTGCCGACCATCGTGGGCGAGAATTGCTCGAGGTTTTTGCGGCAATGCGGACAGCTCAGGTCCGCGTCCACCATGCAGCCGACGCCGGCGATGTCGCCGGGTTTGAACTTCGTGACCTTGGGGCCGACCTTGGTCACACGACCAACGATCTCGTGGCCGGGCACGGCGGGGTATTGGGTGAAATGCCACTCGTTGCGGGCGAAGTGGAGGTCGGAGTGACAGACGCCGCAGAAGAGGATTTCGATCTGCACGTCGCGGTCGGTCGGTTCGCGGCGCGGAATGGTGCTGGCCGCGAGCGTCGAAGTCGCGCTGGCGGTGGCATAGGCTTTGACGGAATAGGCGCGTGGTGTGGACATGGGAGCAATGGGTTGAAAATTCTGGTTTTAAGAATGAATCGCAGAGGATTGAAAAGACGTGGATCAGGAATTTTAACGCAAAGGCGCAAAGATCGGAGAAGGTCGCGAAGATTCGGTAGTCATGACTTTGCGCTCTTCGAGGACCTTGGCGTCTTTGCGTTAAACATCCGGTGATTCGCCAGCGTAGTCGACATCGGTCACTTTCTCAAGCCAGTCCACGGGCTTGCCGTTGAGGTGCTCCTGGATGGCGATGTGGGTCATGGCGGTGGTGGGTGCGGCGCCGTGCCAGTGCTTTTCGCCCGGCGAAAGCCAGACGACATCGCCGGGACGGATTTCTTCGATAGATCCGCCCTCGCGCTGCACACGTCCGCAGCCGGCGGTCACGATGAGCGTCTGGCCGAGCGGATGGGTGTGCCACGCCGTGCGCGCACCGGGTTCGAACGTAACCGCATTGCCGGCGGCACGCGCCGGATCGGTCGCCGGAAACAGCGGATCGATGCGCACCGTGCCGGTGAACCAGTCGGCGGGGCCTTTGTTGGACGGTTGTGAAC